>Ga0209727_1000230_pt1 | contig 70371 bp, 76 predicted proteins | sample RifGroC1_FD_183995 | JGI IMG/M metagenome (GOLD analysis project Ga0209727, IMG submission 183995) | Groundwater microbial communities from Rifle, Colorado, USA - Groundwater C1 (SPAdes) (version 2) | ecosystem: Environmental > Aquatic > Deep subsurface > Groundwater | place: Rifle, Colorado... | reverse complement strand
GAGTCCTTTGTCGGGAAATAGGCCATTTGGACCGATCTTTTAAACCAGTTAGTCATCGGTTAATCACCCCCAAACTAAACAGACTATTTTAGCTTAGAAGTGTAACCGATGTATCTCAGCCTACTCACACACCTTTCGGATTCTCCTTCTAATTTATATAAGCCCAATTTGAATTTTCGAAGAAAAACTTGCCAGAAAATATGTTTATATGTTGTGAACTATGATTCTGTTTGTTATAAACTAGTATCATATGTCCAATTTTCTCGAAAGTGCTGAGGTTGGTCCAACTGTTAATTATAGATATTCTTACGAACCTACAGAATTAAAAACTCTATCAGTAGCAGATACCGCTGCTAAGCTGAGAGAGAAAGTTGCTCCTTTTCGATTTAGACTGGCTGCAAGAAATATTTCAAGGGAATTGGGACTGCAAGGTGGAGAAAGAATTTTGGAGTTAGGAAGCGGTCTTGGACTTCTTGGCAAAGCGATAAAAGAAGATGTTGATGGAGATCTGGAATACTATGGTGTAGAACTTGCTTTTAATCCTGCAACGAAAAGTAAGGAAAATCTAATTGTGCCCACACAGGCCGACGTTTTAAGTCTACCGTTCGCGAACGAATCTTTCGATGCTATAGTTTCCACCGACGTTTTGGAACACATTCCCGACGCAGAGGCCGCAGTTCACGAAATAAAAAGGGTTCTTAAGCCGGATAGTAAAGCATTTATTGTAATCGCCGATCCCTCTGAAGCGAGATTTAAAAACGTCACGGGACATATAGACAGGTCCAATAAAGGCTCTAATGTGTCTTTTTGGGAAGATTTGTTTAAAGCACATGGATTTCTAGTTTTAGAAAAAGAGTCAGAAAAATACAGGAGGCGAGACTGGAGAAAAATTTTTAATCTCCCATTCTTAGTGAAACGTAAGTTCTAATTCCAATCGCAACCCCCTAGGGTAAAATATTTAGCTTCAAGGGGGTGAAGAAAGATTAAACACATAAAGGTAAAAGCTTTTGAGAGGGATAAAATTGCGGTTTGGAAGAGCGAGGGAATTTCAAACAAAGTGATTGCCGGAAGGCTTGGGAGAAACCCTTCAACCATAGGCAGAGAAATTGCCAGAAATTCCTTTAAGGGCGAGTATTACGTGGCCATTCATGCTCAAAATATAGCCACTAAAAGAAAATCTTTTGCTGGATACAGGCATCCTTTGAAAAATGAAGAAGTTTTTAGATGGGTCGTAACAAGACTGGTTAGAGGTTGGTCTCCTGAACAGATTGAAGGAAGGATGAAACTTCTCTTTCCGGGAAATCCCAAGATGAGAATTACCCACGAAACAATTTATTCATTCATTTACTCAGATAGGTTTAAGGGAAGAAGATTCTGGGAATATCTGCCTTGGGGTAGGAAGAAAAGAAAACACCAACACGGAAGAAAAGTTCATCGGGGCTCAATTCCTGATAGAATCTCAATACACTCAAGGCCGGAGGCTGTTGATAAAAGATTGGAGTTTGGCCATTTCGAGGGTGATACCGTTGAAGGAAAAGGTCATAAAGATGGAGTGCATACCGAAGTCGAAAGAATCTCAAGAAAGTATTTTGCAAAACTGGTTGCCCAAATTGATTCAGAGGAGGCAGTTAAGGCTCAAGAAGAGATATTTTCATCTCTGCCCGCTTCAGCCAGAAGATCAACGACCTTAGATAACGGAAGAGAAAATCATCTGCATACAAAGTTAAGGTCGTTGGGTATGGCAACTTACTTTGCAGATCCATATTCTTCCTGGCAGAGAGGATCGAATGAATATCATAATGGACTTTTCAGAAGATACTTTCCCAAGGGAACTGATTTCAAAACCATCTCACAAGAAGAGATTGATGAATGTGTGGAGGAGATAAACTCAAGACCCAGAAAATGTCTTGGATATTTCACTCCCAATGAAGTATTCTTGAGAGAGCTAAATTGCTCAGGGGTTGCGATTCAACCTAGAATGTAGGAAACTGAAAGATAAACCAGGATTTGCTTGTGCTTTTAACCCTGTAAATCGACCGGGAACATACCTTCTTAAGAAAACCTAGTCTACTTTCAAAGCTGAATTTGCCAAAAGTCCTTCGATTGCACTCAGGATTAATAATTCGGGAAGATTGGTATTTTATTTAGACCTTACAAGGTCGTAACGGGTGCCCAAATCCGGATCTTTGTAATGCATAACATAAACCTGAAGACCGGGATAGCGTGTTTTTAGAACTGTGGCTTCTGCTCCTTCCTCAGTCAATTCTCCCCCCTGCCTCTACAAATTTTCTCTCAACAACATCCTCTTCTCTTACATTTATTAGCTCGACTCCCAGAGCCTCTCCCATTCCTTTTACTTCCTCTTCTCTGAAGAGGTTATAATTTTCATCTTCCGGTAGTGATTGAGCCGTCCTGCCCGTATTTTACCATTTCTGAATGGGTTATTCTCACTTTCCCGAAGCTGGGGGCGAGGGGGGTTAGGAGAGATTGTGGATAGCATAGTTCTGGAAGATGGTTGAATACATCAAGGCGTCTTCGGCAAGTCTCTTTTTGTCTTTTTGGCTAAGTGTTTTCGGGAGTGTCTTTAAGATTTTATTGATATACTCTGCTTCGTATCGTACATCTATTTCTTCTTTCCTCTTTAACGCCTCTTGGGTAAAACGTACGGCGGTTTTGGTTGACCCGCTATGATAGCCGAGCGCTATTCTTTTTAAGTCCATGGCCAGAGCCGCTATTTCAGTTTTGTTTTTAGTCACAGTGCTTCTTTAAAAAAATACTCCGTCAGTTTTTTATACCTTTCTCTAATTTTAGCATTTTGAATTTCATTGCTTTCGTTGTTGTCATTGGGGCGGATATTTATAAAGGAATTATAGTCGATAGTTTTGGTGGCGAGGTCTACTCCCCCGCCCCAGATATCGGATTGTTTGGAGCCTTGCTTTAGAAGTATTTCTTCAGACTCGAAATGCCTGTCGCAACCGGCTGAACAGATTTTCTTTTCGATGTCGATTGCGGTTTTTACGTATGTATCAAAGAATTCTCTTAATTTTTTGATTTCTTCTTTTGAATAGGGGGTTGATTTGGTGATAATCATCGCATTGTGATTATATCAAACCAAAAAGAAGGAGGGGTGTGGACCTGGAGGGTATTTTACCATTTCTGAATGGGTTACTCCCACGAAGTGGGTTATTCGCTCTTTGCTATCGCTCCTTATGTTTTTAGAGCCGCCAGCAGAATTATATCGGGCGTTCCCATCATTCCGGTAGTTGTCTTGGGGGCAGAATTTGCCGTGGTGGCCGCGGTGGCCAAAGAGGCGGCCAAAGGAGGAGCAAAAATTCAACTCAGATTTTTGCCGCCTTATCGAGGGCATTTGATTGAGATGGGGGAAGCCAACGGGAAAGAAAATATAAATGTCCGGCTACGGGAATTGGAACAAACGATGGCAATTGAGGTTTTGCCTGGGGAGAGGGCAAAGGCGGTGGTCTGAACCGCCTCTTCGGCATTTAATCTTATTGATAAAGCCCGGCGTAGCCCGCTTTTTGAGCCAGCGGATTAAATCCCGATTCGCAAAGGGCGATGTGTCTTAGAACATTGGGGTCGACTGCTATTGGGCGGCAAATTATAGCATTGGGGGCGGGGGAGAAAATTTTCAAAAAGGAATTTCGTCCTGGACGGTTTCGCCTTTTTGCTCGTGGGCGATTTTCTCTCCGAGGTGACGGTAGAGACACCATTTGCAGGTTTTACTCTCGGCCGGAGTGGGACCTGAAAGAAGAGTATCAATCTCTTTAATGAAATTGAAAAATCCTTTGCCGTCGTAGGGAACCTCAAGCCATTTGGGCGGAAACTCCAAATACGCTTTCTCGTTTTTGAAAGAAACGCCTTCGGGGTAAACGACCAACAGTCCCATTTTTTGGATTGGGATAGCCCTGCCCTCTTTGGGATTTTCCAAAGCAAACTTGTAAGCAGCGAGCTGGGTTTTGTATCTTTCGATTTTATCCTCTCCCGGCTGGCTTATTTTTAAGTCGATGAGGACATAGCCGCCGTCCTCTTGTTTTGCCAGAAGGTCGTATTTTCCTTTAAAGTAAACGTTTGTCCCGGGAACGGGGATGCTTTCCACCCATCCTTCCTGGATTTCCACTTTTCCTTCGGGAAGGGATTTGGAAAGAGTCTGTAGATTTTTCTTTAAGAATGTCGATTGAATTCTGGTGTTGATCGCCGAAAATACGCCGGGCATGGGCATGCTCGGCTGATAGATGCCTTTTTTAACCTTGAGCCAGTAGCAAAGCTTGCACTCCTCATAGAGGTAGGCAAAGTCCGAAGGGGAAAGTTTGAACATCGTCTCGTCTACACCTTTCCGAAGGCTTTCATTATCGCCGTCCTGATGTTTTGGCCGGAAAACCAACCGTGCAAATAAACCAGGGTGCGCTTACCTCGATTGATATCCCGGAGATAATATTTATCGATTCGCCCGCCCCTTTGGAAGAAAGTTTCGATTAATTTACCAAGCGATGAATCCGTGTACAATAAACCATTATACCACCAATTTTCCTTTATTTTTTTCTTGAGATTCTTTTTTAGGCAGGCCTTTTGCCTGGAGGTCAACCACAATCGGCCGGGCAAGCATGGTACCGACCGCAGCAATTCGATAACCGACATTTAGATTTTTTTGAGGGAGGAGAGGATAGCGTCCATCTCGTCAAGCATCGCCCTGGATTTGACTGCGGGAGTGATAAAAGCGATGTGTCCATAGAGTGTCGGTGCGCCCCAGCCGTATTGGGTTTTATGGCAAATGGCGAATCCTGTTGAAGTCAGCTCATCCCCTGTCCAGCTGCGTCTGAATTCGTCTCCGCTTTGAGTCGTCAACTCTTTGTAAGCCTCGTATCTGGCGCTCGGGCCCTCAATATCGGCATCGCCCGGAAAAAGACAAGCCGCTCCCCCGAAACCGCCTTGGGTAATTGAGATTTGATAAGAGCCTTTGGTAAGAATTATTTTCTCATCATCCGCTCCCTGGGATTCTTTTGTTTCCGTCCAGTCGATTGGCACCATCAATTCGTATCTTGGAAAAGACAAGATGCCTCCGCCGGCAACCTTTTTTGTGGGTTTAGGTGTTTCTGTTCCGGTTATTGTCGGGGCGGGCGAGGGGACGTTTTTAATAAAAGTTCCTGATTTACCCAGAAAAAAGGAAAGGCCGCCGACGAGGATAATGACGATGACGATAAGAATTGGGACGAGATATTTCATGTTAGGATTTATCCTTTATGTACGAGTATTTTTTGAACGACATAACCTTCCCTACCCGCAGTTCTTACTGGATGCAGTCCGACACTGGGAACAACATCGGGTACGTCAGGATAATCCTTAAACCAGCCGTTTAAAAAGGCTTGGTGAAAAAGAAGAGCTTCCTGGGGTGCAGGAATGGTTACCCCACGAGCGTCAATCGTCGGGGCCTCAAAAAAGATTTCCTGGACGATTTCTTTTCTCATTGGGGCTATTCTACCACAATATAAGCGAATGTAAACCTATAATGTAGATAAGAAGCGGTGGACCCGGAGGGAATCGAACCCTCTATTCATCTATGCCATAGACGCGTGTTTCCAATATACCACGGGCCCGCGCAATTTAGTGGATCCAGTAGGGATTGAACCTACGACCTTTCGTACGTCAAACGAACGCTCTACCACTGAGCTATGGATCCAGAATCTTCTTTAAAAATTCTCTCCCTTTACCGCTTTTCAAAAATAACTCTCTCCTATAAGCCTCCGTCCTAGATTTATACTCCTCTTTATAAATTAACCTAAACGGTCTTGTAAGCTTGGTATACTTGCTCAGTCCCAGGCTATGCTGCTTAATTCTTTTATTAAGGTTTGATGTTGAGCCAGTATAAAGTCTGTTATTTTTTAGACTTTTAAGTACGTATACATAAAACATCTGACTCGAACCTGCGGCCTGTCGCCTCAGGCGACCGCTCTAGCCAACTGAGCTAACCGTCCAGGTAATCGATATTATACATTATTGAGGCCGGTTTTAACCAGCCGAGCGCTGAAGGTAATGGTCGGGAGCCAGAAGGAAGGAGCTGCCCTTTTTCTTGTACATCGCCCAATAGTTTTTCTTCTCCGCCCTTTTATTTGAGGAGTGAAGCCAGAGTGAGGCATTCTCAATCTTTTTCCTGAAAGACTTAACGAATTCCAAAAGTTTTTCAAAGAAAATGACGTGGTAAACCCCCGGATTTGCCGGAGCCTGCATGGTGGCGACCTCGACCTGTTCTCCCAGCCCTTGGGTGGTTTTTGCCAGCTCGTAAACTTCCTGCATCAGGGCGTGAAGCTGGAGCTTTAAGTCGTTACCTTTTTCTTCGACTCTTCTTTTTTCCTCCTCGGCCAGTCTTCTCTCAAAAGCAATCTGCCCTCTTAGTTTTTCATTCTCTTGCCTTTTTCCCGAAAAGACCTCACCCATTTCCAGAGCCTCGCCGGGGGTAAGTTCCCCCGAGTATTTCTTCTCCACCCTGGTTCCTAACAGTTCCTGGATAAAATCCTGGGAAGACTCCACGCCGATGTCTTTTAGGGACTCCAAGACATTTTGCTGACGGAGTATCTTTTGGCCTTTCTGTTTAACAATCTTGTCCATACCTGGTTTATTATAGCGAAATGTTACAACAGGGCGGAAAGCGAGTCAAGCGCGGTCCGTCTAGCGAGAACGCCCCTAATTAGCCTTCTTTGTTCCGGAGTATTCAGCCTTTCGGCTACTTTCGGCTCCGCACTGGCCGCGGCTATGGCCGCGTCCACCTCGGTCTCTTTGATGTCTATTTTTTCTTCCCGGGCGATGGTGGTTAGGATTAAATCCAGAGCAATCGTATTTTTGGCGTTGATTTCGTATTCGGCCCTTAACGAATCCGTGGTTTTACCGACCGAAGCTAAATAGCCGTCAAGGGTCAGCCCCAATCTCTCGATTTTTTCGAGTAAGTTGGATAGCCTGGCATTGACTTCTTCGTCGATTAAAAGCTTGGGAATTTCAACCTTGACGCTTTCAAGAAGGACATGAATTATTTCCTGCTCTTTTTCCTCTTTTGAACGCTCTTTGGGCTTTTCATCTTTTCCAGGTATCCAAATACTTGCCTTTTTACTGCGAAGCAGCAAGCTTTGCTTATAATCTCCCAGGTTAACCTGCGGTACTTCACAGGTAACGGCTCTGACCTGCCAGGCCTCCCCCTCCTCGGCCTTGATGAGCTCGAATTTGGGATAAATGGCGGGCCTTATTTTCTCCTTATTGATAATCTCAGCTAAAGCTTTGGGCAAAATGTGGCTAAGGGTATGCTCGATTAGCGAGCCGGCCGGAACCCTTTCCCTGACTTTCTCAAGAGGGGCTTTGCCTTTCCTGAACCCGGGGACTTCGATATTCTTGGCGTACTCCGTAAGAGCCTTTTCGCGCTCCACCGAGACGAGCTCAAAGGGAATGGTCAAGGTTATTTGAACCCCCCCGTCTTGGGTTTTTGCCAAGGCCGAAGAGATACTTACAGCTTTTTTGGCCATTAGGATCCTCCACCCTTGTGCTGGGTCCTAAACTGCGAAGGATTTTGTTTCCCTTGGAAGCCTTTGTTGCTAAATTTGCTTCCCCTGACAAAATCCGGAGTCCTAAATCCCAAATTCGTGCCTACTTTCTTTTTGATGAACGCAGTTCGCTGCTTCGCAGTAAAACTTTTCATATCTCTTATTTTAGGGACTTGATTGTAATTTGCAAATATTATCTTTATAATTATGAGTGCCTTCTATAGGTCAGTGAGTACCTCGCAGGTTCTCCTCCATAGATAGGGCGAATAACTGCGGATTACCGCATTAGAAAGGAGAAAAAATACATGGCTACAAAACTTTTTGTAGGAAACCTAGAATATACCGTTACAGGTGATGACCTTAAGGATTTATTCTCTCAGGCAGGTACCGTCGTTGATGCTGTTGTTATTAGCGATAAAATGACCGGTCGTTCACGAGGCTTCGGCTTTGTTGAAATGAGCACGGAGGAAGAGGCAAAAGCTGCCGTCGAAAAAGTTAACGGAGCGGACCTAAAAGGTCGAAAGATTAATGTCAATGAGGCTCGTCCTCTAGTACCTCGTTAATTTTCCTTCTTAAAGTAGGAGAATTTTCCAGCCTTAGCTTAGGTTAATCTTTGCGTGGGTTACTAGCCTCTTAGTTAGTCGCTGGCCAGCCTGTGGAGGAACCAGGAAACGAGGGAAAGAACGATGGAGGCGATGATGGCCGTGGTAAAGGTAGCAATTTCAAAGCCGGGGACGAACTTGGAAGTCAGCCAAAGCAGGGCGACGTTGATCAAAAACGCCGTGATGCCGAAAGTGACGATGGAAATAGGCAGAGCGATAAGCTGGAGTATGGGCCTAATAAAGGTGTTGACGACGCCGATGATAACGGCGGCGACAATCGCGGCCGAAATATCCGACAAAATAAATCCCGGAACTAAATATTCAACTACCAGAAGGGCGAAGACGTTAATCGCCAGCCTGATGACTAATTTCATCAATTCTAATAATGGGGTATCAAGAAGAGATTTGTCAAGACCAAGACTTAAATGAACCCATCGAATTTTTTCAATTTTCCCAAAAAGATTCTGCGAATACTATTGTCTGTCTTTCCGGCTCCGACCTTCATCACGATTCTTCTTCGTCCTCTTCTTTCCCGGGAAAGAAAATTGAAAAAACCGGTCCAGGAGCTTTTGACTTGGATGGGAATATCTCTATGGTTTGAACCAGGCTCAAAAAGTACCCAGAGGTCATTGCCTAGACTATCGCTTTCCCGACTGGCTTTAACAACGTCCGTAATCATTGGGAGCGGCTTAAGAGCATCGATGACCATTTGTTCTGACTGTTTTCCGCGCTCGAAGGCGGTGTCCTTCATTTGCTGGGCACGAAGCTCATCGATTTCCACGGCAGTTTTACCTTGTTTAATTTGATCGAGAATAAAATCCATTTGCTCTTCTGCTCGTTCTGTCCAGCCCATCCAATGATTTTAGCGGTAATCCGCTGTTATTCAAGCTGTTTGTTAAAAAATGCCAAATCCCGAGCAATAACCGTGCCCCACAAAGGATTTAGATTGTGGTCGGCGCCGGGATAGACAAAGTAATCGAAGTCGATTTCAAGTTCGTCAAGCTTCTTGGTCAGCTCATCCGACCACTGCTTAGGAACGGCATCATCGAAAGTTCCCTGGTGAATTATTAGAGGCGCCTTGACCCTTTCGTAATAAAGGTCGATGGCGTATCGGTCGGGGTCATAAGTCTCCTCGAACGCGGCCAGCTCTCGGCGAATCAATTTTCCCCGGTCTTCGGATTCGTCGGTGTAATAAAGGATGGAATAAGGAAAAGGTTTGGAAACGGGTGCCCAAAGAGTCGTCGGAATGGCTCGACCGGTAATCTCAAGAACAGTCATCGCAATTTGCCCGCCGTTTGAATGTCCCCAGATTACGACATTGGTCCCGTCCCAACCAGGAATTGAATTGAGGGAATTAAGAAGGACAAGAGCGGTGGTATAAGTTTGGAATCTCGATTCGAAGATGCTACCGGCCTCGGCATCAGAACCTCCGTAACCCAGAAAATCGGGAGCAATCGTCATCAAGCCGTTTTGGGCAAAGAATTCTGCCGCCCTTCTTGTCCCGTCTCCGGTTTGATAAAGCTTCTGGTCCACGTATCCCCGAAACATGACCACCAGAGGAAAAAGGCCGGGAGCGGTCGGGACATTGATTAGCCCGGTGACCTTTTTCTTTTCTTTACCGGAAAGGCTTGGGTCGAAACTCATCGAAAAAAGAGACGAAGTAAATTTTTCCTCCTTAACTAGGGGTTCCCCGATTTCGATTTGGGCTTCCGGCACGTCAGTTTTGGCTAAATTTTCGATGGTGTATTTATCAAGGGGCCGGGGCTTGATCTGAGAAATGGGGCTTTCGGGTGTAGTTTTGGGTGAAATATAAAAACCGATGACCAGGCCACCGGCTAGCAAAAGTATTATTTGCAAGAGCTTAAGGAGCGTCTTCATATTAGGAAAAGAGAGCGTAAATCCTCGGCAGGTTTTGAACGATGGTAAAGAGACTAAAAATTCCGTAAAAGAGGAAGGCCGTCAAGACTACCAGGCTTCTTATCAACGATGGCCTTAAGGGTTTTTCCAAAGAATGGTTTAACCGGAGAACTAGGCCCGAATAGACGAACATCGAGACGGCATTAAAGAAAGCTCCCAAAACCACCAGGGCCAAAGGTTCGGTAAACCCAAGGGCGAAGATGAGGACGCCGGCCAAAATCTGGAGCCAGAGGAAAAGATAGAAATATTTGGGCAGACCCTCGATTTTAAACTTATTCTGATTGGCGATAACCAGGTTTTCGCCCGCAATTCGAGAATTTGACCCGTAGACCGAAAACTGGGTGCCGAAAAGCATGACCGCCGCCATCGCCAGAAAGAAAGTTCCCAAAAAGGGAAAAGTTTTTTGGGCAATGACGCTGGCCTCCAAAATCACGAAATTGATGCTGGTTTCTACCCCCGGGTTTTTATAAACCGTCGCATAGGCCAGAAGCGATAGAAAGAGCATCGTCAAGGCCCCCGTCAACCAAAAAACCGTTGCGTGTTCCAGGTTTATCCTTTGCCACCACTGCCTGAAGCGTTTTAAATTCTCGCCTGTTAAGGGGAAAGTGTTGCCTTCAAGCTCGACCTCTTCTTTCTTGCCAAGAAGGATATTGGTGATTCTTCCGGAATATTTGCCCATGCCGTAGCCCTTTTCCTTGACGTAGAAAGATTGAGCCAAATTTAAGTTTCCGCCCGCGCCGGCATAAGCAAAAGCGGCCAAAAAAGTGGCCAGGGGCAGCCCGAGAGGTATCAAGAGGTACCCTTCGCCTTGGCCGGCTAGCCCCGCGATAAGTGCCTGCCAGTCGGTGGGTCCGGCCAAAAGAAGGGTAATAACAAAAATAAAGGGGACGCCGACCAAAATGATCGCTTTTTGGACTTTCTCCTGGGTTTTATAAACAACGGTGCCAATGCTATAGACTGCACCCAAAAGAAGGAGCAGTGCTATTCCCACATATTTTGAATAGGCAATCCCGAGCGCCGCGGCCAAAACAGTAGCCGATGCGGCGATAATCCCGGGCCACATCCAGGGAACGAGGGTGGTGACGATAAACCAAACGGGGGCAAATCTTCCGAACTTCCTGGCAAGACCGACAAAGATGCTCTCACCCGTAACAAGGGTGTATCTGGCAATTTCCATATTGATAAAAAACTGGAATGTTATCCCCAAGACCGCGGCCCAAATAATCCCCAGCCCGAAATTCGAAGAAAGATAGGGCCAGAGGATAAGTTCCCCGCTCCCCAGCCCCACGCCAAGAATGATGAAGCTCGGTCCTATCAAATCTTTTAGGGAGAGGGGTTTGGGAAGCTCTTTGACGCCCAAGGGTCTGAGATTCATTCTATAATTATACTATCACCTACCCGAAGATTGTTTTTCCCGGAAAACCCCGCATTGACCTCCAAGACATAATCGATTGGCCCGTCCGGGTAATACTTCGTCAGTTCACTGTCTCGTCTTTCCGGTTCCGGCTGGATGTTTTCGTGGATTTTTACGACTTCCCACTCGTCTATCCAGATAATATCAATGGGAATAAGCATCTCCTTCATCCAAAAAGACGGGAAGACATTTTCCTGACCGAATGAAAAAAGCATGCCGTCATTTTTAGGCAGGCTCTTCGTTCCCGATAGACCGTTCTTTCGTTCATCCTCGCTGTCGGCAATTTCGACGGAGAGGGTCACGTTGCCTACTTTTATTTGTCTCTTTTGGGGAGGATAAATTTGAATTCTTTGGGTGAGTAACCCGATGGCAATAATCACAGCGGCGGTAGCAACGAGGGGAAGGAGGATTTGTTTCATCTTAGACTGTCCGGCACTTCTGTCTCGTCGCCTAGGATAGAGGGTTGCTCCGTCGTTGCTATCTCCTCTTTAGGCTTAAAAGTCAGGAGAAAGGTTAAAGCCAGAACAAAAATGATGGCCGGTATAAAAAGAAGGAAAATATTATGACTTCGGTTGAGTCTATTGGGGTGGAGATGGACAGTTTCGGACATAATTAAAGTTTACACCCTAATTTCCAACCCATCAAAGGCAATGTCGAACTTATCTGCGCCTTGGGACTTGACGAAGTCAACCAGACCCTCGTGTTTATCCGTTTTGTGCCCGATATTGGTAAAGAAAATCTTTTTGGCGTGGATTTCTTGGCCAAGCCTGATACCTTCTTCGATCGTTTCGTGCCCCTGAGCCTGTCCGTAGCCGGTTTTACTCGACCCGTCAATGACCGCAATCTCAATATCGCTTATTTCCTTTTTTGAGGAAGGAAGAATTCTTCTGAATTCCGGCGCATAAAAAATGGGTTTTGGAGCTTTGACTTTAATTCCGTAAGCTTCCGTACTTCCGTGCTCGACGGGGATAAAAGAAAGATAGGAATCACTGCCAATATTTATTTTTTCAAAAGCCTTTGCTTCATAGATCTTAAAGGCCCGCATCGAGACACCGACCAGTCTTCTCATCGCGTTAATGACGCCCTTTGGTGCAACAAGAGTGATTTTTTCTTTGTTATAGATGTGGCTTAAATCATAGAGTCCAAAGACGTGGTCGTCGTGAGCGTGGGTAATGGCGATGTGGGTTAATTTTCTTGGGTCGATTGAATTTTTCTGTAACTGGCCATAAATATCGATTGGGGCATCAAGGAGGATTCTTTTATTGACCATAATCGCTGGACGGCTTCTTTTGTCTTTGGGGTCATCGGAGCTACAGATTTCGCAACCACAGCCCAGTCTGGGTAAAGGCCAGCCTGAAGAAGTGCCCAAAAAGAGAATTTCCACTTAAGTGCGAATATATGACTTCGCTCGAACATATTTTACCAAAAATTACTAACGCTTCATAGTGCGACTATCGCTCAAGAGTTTGCGACAGAAAAAGGGGCTTAAGGGGAATGTGTGGCAAAAAGTCGAGGCTTCAGAGTAAACGATCCCCCAAATAGCCTCCTTTGTACCTCTTTTTCTACTTCACCAGCCTGTCATACCAGGCAAAATCGATATGTTTCCGTAAATATCCGACACTAGGTTCTCTCTAACGGAGGTCTCATACCAAGACTTAAATGGGGTCTATGGTAGTGATACCTCTCCAGATAATTTATCACGATATTGTTTAAGTAGTCCACCTGATCTGCCCTATATTTAATCCAACCCAAGCATTCTTTCCTCAAACTTCTATTGAAACTCTCAATATAACTTTGCTCATTCTTCTTATATGGTCTAGCAATTCTGTGCCTATCGGTAAATCTTAATACATTAGCTTTAAATTCATCCTTAAACTCAGGCCCTCCGTCAGTTTGGATTAAATCTGAATGGCCATCAAAACGTCTGTTCATGGCAGTTTCCAGGTAAATTAGTCCGTCATGGCTGGTTAATGAAGGAAAGATAATTACCTCTGCGGCAATTAATTACTCGCCCAACACTCTTTGCAGTTATCTTTACGATCTAGCCCAGAAGTTTAACTCTTTCTACAATCGACACAGGATAATCGGATCAGAAAATGAAAATTTCAGGCTTGCGCTGACGGCGGCAGTCGGAAGTATTCTTAAAACCGGCCTTAAACTTTTGGGAATTGCAACTCCCGAAAGGATGTAGCTTTTACCGGAGATTTAAGTCTTGGCCGCTTTGATATTTTCCTCTTACCCAGCCGTGTCTGACACCGTGATATGTTTTAGAGACAAAAAAGGCTCCGTCCTCCAAGAGCTCTGCGGCCCCATTTGCCAATCCGTCAACAAGCCCATCGAGAACCCCTGTTGCCTTAGCAATAACATCTGATGTGCTATGGGCAATTCGGGTATGAGTGTCGGCTCTGTGCCTATAAAGCTGTATAGAAGTTGCTTCGAGTGGCGGCTTTATCTTAACCGGTTTTCTGCTGGACTGTACTACGACTTCGCGTGGTAAAACCTCTCCTTCTTCCACGCCCTCTGTCGAACCAAAAGCTTCCGGGTGTAACTCTCTTATTCCTTCCAGGTGTTTGTCGACCAGGCGTTCTTGCATATTTTTGAAACAGTAGCGGGAGTTTACGCCCTTCATTCGAAGTTGTCAAATCAATGTTGTACGTTGTCCAGGACATATTAGACATTCCTCCTTTCTCAATAAGGTAAGCTATAGGGCTTTTGAGGCCCAAGCTCTGATGCGGACGAATGCAATTATAAAATACCAGATATTCACCTAAACTTCCAGGGAAATCTTCCTGGTTGGGGTCAAGAAACTCCTCCTTAAGGGATCTTTGATATCTTTCCACGACCGAGTTGATTTTGGGGCACCGGGGATAGCTAAAAAGATGGGGAATACCGTTTTCTTTTAAGTAGGCATCAAATAAGCCCAAAAATTCCAGGCCGTTGTCGGTCTGAATATCCTTAAGCTTAACCGGACAGACAAGAAGTAGTTTTTTAAAGAAACCTAGAGTGTTGGCGCTATTTAACTTGAGGTCAAGGAAGCGATAGGGAGAAGAAGAAATAGGTATCAATGGTAGAATAAACGGATTGAGTTTTGCCCGAATCCACCGCATGATGCGCTCGCCGCGCGGCCATTCGCGGCTCGCGCATACCCTTCCGATCTCCTTTTGTGCCGAGGAAGGGACTCGAACCCCCACGTCCTTAACGGACACAGGATCCTAAATCCTGCGCGTCTACCATTCCGCCACCCCGGCCTAAGGGTCTATTATACCAGCTTATTCGAGCAAAGTGAGAGTCAAGCTACGCTTATCCTTCGAGCGTGAAGGCGAGAGGAAGAGGCTCGATTTTGCGCATAAGCACAGCTTGCGGCTTCGCCTAAAGCAAAGCTTGTGCGTCAGATAGGTTCTTAAATTGTATATGCCAAAGGAAGAGAATCTATCTTCCGCATAAAAAATTTAACCTTCCCGGCCCAAGTTGAAGAAGGCGGTGCATAGCGTCTGGCGATTTTAGCGATCGAGGGAGCTCCCCGATCGATGTATTTTTCTCTGAGGGTCTTACTAACGATTTCAATGGAATCTTCCCACGACTTAAACTTATAAGCCCCGTTGGCCCACCCGTAGGCGTTAAAGGAGTTGGCCGGAATTCTTTTACCAAAAGTGGACTCAACGCCCGATATGGCCGGAACCAACCTCCAGTCGATGTTGTATTTGTCGGCGGTTTCCACAAAATAACCGGCATAGTCGGCCAAAGGAGAATTATGCTTTGCTAAATATGCCTTTAAAATCCTGACTCTGTAGTCGGAATTTGCCTGGGACTTTTTAAGAGTAGCCGAAGAATCAACCACGTAAACTGCCGCCGAGACTTTACCGGCGGATAAAATAAAGATAAATACCGAGATAGTTAAAACGCTGAATATTTTAGACATAGTTGAATAACGACCTTGCTGGTCTTGACAAAAAAAGAGGGTCGCCTTACGGCGACCCCCAAGAAAAATCCCAACGCTCTCCCGATATAATCGGGATTGCCTCGGAATCTAGTAAGTACTATAGCATAGTACTATCGGATTGTCAAGTATTTTAGAAGTATATCCCCTATTGCGTCTTTTGTGCGAGAAGAAAAATCGAAGGCCCAAAACTTATAAGATAAAGAGGTCCTTGTAAAACCTTTTCAATAGCAATGAGAGTCTCGCTGGCCAGGAGTTTTTTAAAAAAAGCCGACCTGATATTGGAAACGGAGCGGCCCTCTTTGATTTCAAATCCCCTCTGCCTTAGCTCGTGTTTGACGATTTCCGGGTGGAAATTAAGAAAAGGGATGGTGCTTTTCTTTCTCCCCCTTAATCTCCCTAATTGTTTGGGAAAGATATCCAAAGGAAAAGTAAAATTGCCTTTGAAAAACTCTTTGACGGTTGTTTTGAAGTGTTTTTTGTTGGCAAACTCGAGAATGAGGTAGCCGTTTTTTTTAAGAAGCCGGGAACAAACATCGAAAAAATTATCGGGGCTTTTGAGGTGGTGAAGAACCCTAACCAAGATAATAACATCGATTGATTTGCCTGGTATTTTTTTAGCCAAATTTTCGGCACTCGACTGGATAAATTTGACCTTTTTTCTTTCTTGGAAGGTGTCGCGGGCAATGGCCAAGAGCTTCGAGGAAGGGTCTGAAAGAATTATCTTTCTCGCCCGAAAAAGGTAGCTGGGCGTCAGGCGGCCGAAACCCGCGCCTATTTCAAGAATGGTATCGATCTTGGGAATTTTTTCTAAGAAGGCCTTAAGGGCGACAACTTCGGCTTCGTGTTCGTATTCCCTGCCTATCCAGTAAGTCGGATAGTCGTATGTATCGTAGTGCGCCGCCATTAGTTAAGAAGGCAGGGCTATTCCATTTCGGACATGAATTTCGTCACCCCGGCTGCCCAGGAACCGTTGGATAAAGGGGTATATTTGGACATGATTTCTTCAACGGAGCTGAACCCTTTATTGAGATACTCTTCCCTGAGACCGGCCGACACGGTTTCAATTCCTTCTTCGAAAGAATCAAAGCCGAGGGAACCCTCGCTGTGTATTCCCCAACCCCAGCAGTTATGGCTCCCCGGAGGGATAATTTTGCACAAGTTTGATTCCTGCTGGGCAATGGCGGTTGTTAGCCTGTAGTCCAGTTCGTATCTGTCCGCCGCTTGCACGATAAAGCCGGAGTAAGGCTCAAGGGGGGAATCCCAATAGGCAAGATACTGGCGCACCAGCTCGGGTCTGGCATCCGTGGCCGTCGCCTCTCCGCCCACACTCGGCAGATTCGTTGGCAGTGAGGCAAAGACCCTGGCGCCTGATTTAGGATAGACGCTGACTTTCCGGGACGTGACACTTTCTACATTTTTATCGGAGAGGTTATTGAGAGAAATCAAGGAAAAAAGACTGGTCCCTAAGGCAAGCGGGGTGACCGTAAAGAAAAACGTGACGAGAATGATATTTTTCCAGAAGGAGTATGATTCTTCTTTAACGCTTTCTGTAGTGTCCATATTCGGGCAGTAAACCTACCTATAGGCCAGGATGCCATACAACGACCCCCAATGTCAAGTTGTTGAGCCTGAAATAGGGTGATCCCGCTAGTATCTTAAACAGACCACAAACGTTCTTTGAATTATTCCTTCAGAACGGTCTAAACTCAGAATTTGCTTATACATTTGGTCTAAAAGATGCATAGTAAAGTACATTAACTTCTTGGATTTGTTATGATGGATATTGATAATTAATTGATATTTTGGGGTATGGCAAAATATATGGCAATATGGTAATATATTTATGAATACGAGTTTTGAATGGGATGAGGACAAGAATGCTGGAAATTTACAAAAGCATGGCGTCAATTTTGAAACAGCACAATACGCGTTTATTGATCCAAAGCGTGTAATTGCAGAAGATTTGGCGCATAGTAAGAAAGAAAAACGATATTTTGTTTTTGGAAAAGTGAAGGGAGGTGTTTTAACTGTTCGCTTTACATACCGACGTAGCCACATTCGTATAATCGGTGCAGGTTATTGGAGGAAAGGAAAAAATATATATGAAAAACAAAATCAAATACAGTAATGAACCAATTGAGGCGCGAGTAATAAGTGATTTTTTACCCAGTCCGGAAGCCTTGAGTTTAAACGAAAAAAAGACAAAGGTGACATTGACGCTTACGGAGAAGAGTCTGGACTTTTTTAAAAGCGCTGCCAAAAAACATAACGCTTCCTATCAGGGCATGATTAGAAGGCTTATTGATTATTACGTAGTAAACCAGAGAACCTAATTCGATCTTTGTGGCCTAGATGAATCATCAAATCTGATGTCAACATTCGCCCCCTAACAGTAAGGCTTGTCCCGCCGAAGTTTTTAAACGAAGGAGGATACTTTCACCACAAGGATCATTCGGGAGGGATATTATATCTAATTTCGAGCTTATAACACAACAGAGGATGTAAATATTGTTTACAGAAGTGCTTCAGGCAACGGTCTTAGGTCTTTGAATTCTAAATCTGGTCTGATTTCTCTGGTGGGTTGTTCCTTGCTTCTATTTATCCAAATTGCATCAAAACCTTGTTCTTTAGCTGGGATAATGTCGTGGATGTAACTTGCTGCAACATGAAGCACTTCTTCCTTTTGAGCGTTAAATCTTCTAAGCATTTCCTGCCAGTGTCCATGAGCTGGTTTGTAAGAACCAACTTCTTCAGCAGTTACCAAACCATCAAAGTCAATTGCCATTAGTTCGATTGATTTTTTAATAATTTCATTATCAATGTTGGAAAGAATTATAAGTTTGTAACCTTTTCGTTTTAACTTGGCTAAAATGTCATGTGTTTCTTGAAAAGGTTGCCAGTTATAAATGGAATCTGCAAAATCAAGAGCGTTTTCGTCTGAAATGTCAAAACCCATTTGTTTTAAAAGTTTTTTGGCTGAAAGTTGTAAAACTTCATGATATTTTCTATATTGTTCTGCTTCTACCTCCAGTTCAGCCTTAATATATTTATCAGATATGTTTGTTAAGTCCAGATCAAAACCATTCTTTTCTGCTAGCTTTTTTAGAGCTTTCCTAATTCCACCCTCCCAATCAATTAAAGTGCCGTAACAATCAAAGGTGATGTATTTTTTGCCTTTAAACATGTTAATAATTGTTATCTGCTGTTAACCTCTTTTAACTATTGTTAACTAGTGAGCCTGGAAGGATTCGAACCTTCAACCTCTTCCTTAAGAGGGAATTGCTCTACCATTGAGCTACAGGCCCTAGCCGAAGTTAAATTATACACGAAGTGAGGCTAAAAATCAGCTTTTTATAAACCGAGCTTGGGCAATATTTTCAAAAAGGCGGCGGCAATGGAGTTTTTTAAAGACTCGAGATAATCACGAAAACTCGGGGGCTTATATATTTTTATTTCAAATGGATAGGCATTGCTAATGATTTTTTTATCTTCAAAGAGGGCCAGGTAACCAAGTTGTTTTTCGGTTTCTGTTAGTATCCTTGCCTCAAAAAGGGCGATTTTAAGCTCCCCCGGCTCCACTTGGGCAAAGGCTTTAACCTTGGTAACGGCAATTTGGCCGGTGATATCTTTTAAGGAAATCGGTTCTTCCTCATTCCAAATCGACTGGCCGGTATTCTTAATAAAGAGGGCGATGGTAAATGTTTGGTCGGCTTCGCTAAAGGTCGGCAAGAATGCTCCCAGAATTTCACCGGAAGTTTTTTGGATAGGCTTTCCCTTGGTTTTAGGTAAAGATTTTACGGTTTCGAAAAAGGGATAGAATGACCCATCCGCTTTTTTCCAAGAAAAAACGTCAAAGGGTGGCTGCCCGTAATTAAGAATGAAAGGGGTTACGGCAACAACTCTCGGGTTATTCCAGGTGTTGGCAAAAGCATATTCGAGTTTCGGGCCTATTTCTTCAGGGTTTAGGTATCCTTTGGAACCTGAACCCATATTGTGAGCCCAGCCGGTTTCGGTGATAAAGATGGGGAAATCCTTGTTGACTCCCAAACTTCTTAAGTAGGCATCTTCCCACAGGAAAGAGACTGTCGTTCCCCGACCGGTTGCTTTCTCGGAGCCGGAAAAATTGGGATTAGGGTAAGAATGGGAGTTAAGACCGTCCACCCAATCAAAAATGTCGGGATGGGCCTTAAGCATTCTCTGCCAAAAAAGAGTCGCATCGAGTGTTTCTTTGGTGTTGCGAGCGGAAAAATCCAGAGCCGCGGGAAGAAAAAAGAAATCGTCAGACTTGGCCTTCAGCTTTTGGGAAAAGATTCTGAGGTATTCAGCGTAGCCTTCCGGAGAAATTTCCCCTCCCCATTCCTTTTTGTGATTGGGTTCGTTGCCGACGATGACGTACCTGTTGGCCACCGGCCAATTAAGGGAACCCAAAAAGTCTACCCAGCCATCTATTTCATCAGGACTCGGTTTCTCCCATCCGGAATTTAGCTGGGCCGTGGCTATTCTGACTAAGGGAATAAGATGCAGTCTTCTTAACTGGTCAAAAGTTTTTTGCCACCTGTGGGTATTTCTTTCGCCTTTTTGAATGACAAAGGTGACATAGCCCCACTTTCCCCTGGAAGAATTCACCAGTTCTGCCGCGGTCTCAATATCAGCTTCCTGGGTAATATGGATTCCGAAGCTATTATTGGGAACCGAAAGTGGATCATAGATAGCTAAAACAGGCCCAGGAAAAAGGAATAAAAAAAGGGCAAGAAAGATAGAAAGAAACCTGAACACCTTGTGCCCCCGGAGCGACTCGAACGCTCAACCCCATCGTTAGAACCGATATGCTCTATCCATTGAGCTACGGGGGCGAATGTAAATGAGCACCCGTACGAAATGGACAAGGTTCTGCGTAGCAGGTTCTTATCCAATTGAGCTACGGGGGCTCGGAGCGGGCGAGCGGAGTCGGACCGCCGGTCTCTACCTTGGCAAGGTAGCGTTTTACCACTAAACTACGCCCGCTTAATGTGCCGAGGAGAGGAATCGGACCTCTATCTCATGCTCTTCAGGCACGCGCCATGACCACCTAGGCTACCTCGGCATCTGTGGACGTTTTTAGAAAAATTCGAACCTGCTTTCGCGAAAACACGTAATGTTGTAGCTCCGGCGGCTCGTCCCTCGCCGCCTTCGCTTTTTTACACACGCGATTTTTTTCAGGTTTCGTCTGACATATTTTACTAAAATTTCCTAAAGAAGGGAAATTTTTGTCTTTGCCCCACCCAACCCGTGCGTGCCAACGTAAAATATTAAATTAATTTACTCCCTTTAAAACCCAACCCACCCATTAAAAGGATGTTGGCGCAGGACCCCTCCTCCACTCGCTAGAGCCTCCTAGGGGAGACTTTGCCCATGTTATTACCAATTTTTCCTCTTGGTTCAGTATCTTCCTCGGCTCGGAGCAGGGAACATTTAAAGGCTTCGCCGCTCCTCGCCTTATCTAAGTATATTTCTATTAAGTCAGCTCGCTCCGGGGGGTGTTCCGTCTTTTCCGCCCCCCGCGCTTTATTTTTTTCCTTTTTCGCGCTGGGGTCGGCGGAATGCGCCAACAATTCAAAAGTGAGCCTAACGGCTCACTATGAACACAAAATATAATCAACAATAACTTTTGTACTCACATAGCCACGATTTACCCTCGAGAGAAGAAGATCTCAAACCACTCTGTTTTGAGGCTTTCCTTTTGCTAAAGCAACCAGATTACTTACCCAAATTTTATAAAGATTATCTAGTGCTTCTTTAGTAAACCAAGCAAAGCCTTTGAATCCTATTGCATTTTCTAGTTTGGCAAGTGGGGTATGAACTAAATCTTCTCCTTCGTAAACATATGTATCAACTTTTTTAGATTTCAAGGCATCAGCCATCGCTTTTTCATCAACTAATTCTCTATCTACAGTATTAACAATGATTACACCCTCTTTCATTTTTGCTAGTTCGGCCTTGCCGATCATGTTATTGTTTGTTTCTTCATGGGTCGTGTGAAGTGAGATCGCATCTGATTCTTTTAAAAGTTGGTTCAAGGAAACCATCTTTACACCCCTTATTTTCCTTGGTGAGCGATTGTATGCAATAACTTTCATTCCAATCCCATTAGCAAGTTCGGCTGTAGCACTTCCAATGCTTCCTAGACCAATAATTCCAAAAGTTTTTCCTCTCAGTTCGAAGCCTTGATCTAAAAAGTATTTATCCTTTTGAGTCCTTCTGTCTGAAACAAAGATTCTTTTTGCAGCACCAAGCAAAAATGCTATTGCTTGTTCAGCTACAGATTCTTTTGAATAACCAGGAACATTACTTACTGGAATTTCCCTTTTCTTTGCATACTCCAAATCAACCCAGCCGAATGAAGTTGTAGAAAGGCAAACCCCTTTGAGACTGGGAAGTGATTCCATTACTTTTGTTAGCTTTTCTTTTGCCTTCTCAAAACCACCTAATGGATCAGGATCAACTCCTACAATTTCTGCTCCTTTTGCCATTTCTAAGAGCTTTTCAGTAGGAAGCGCCTCTCTGGTTTTCGTGTATAGAATCTCAGCAAGGGAAGCCAATTGTTTTTGTTGTTCAGGGGTAAAACTATCTTTGGGATTAAAAATTACAATCTTCATTAACTGAAATATAACACTTTTTCTTTTGCAGTCAATAACTTATTTAACAGCCTTTTCTGCATAAAGTGTATTGTAAGGGCTGGAAAAGCGAAGATAATAACCAAAGGGATCTTCCACTCTAAAATCTTTATCTCCCCAAGGTTGGAGTTTTAACTCCTCAACCACCTTTGCAAATTTGCTTACCTTTTTGTAATAAGATTCAATGTCCTCTACAAAAATTACAACCTCTACGCCATAACCTCTCTTAGTTTCTTTGCGCCATTCCTTAAAATAGGGATGATTATAGACCTCAGCGTTTCCAGCCCAAAAACAAAGAATACTATTGTGCCTTTTCATTACAAGATATCCTTTGAATCCTTCTGGTTCTCTATCCCAAACAACCTCAAAACCAAGTTTGCTATAGAAGTCCTTCGTTTTCTCAAAGTCTGGAACATATAGCTCAAGAATAATATCGGATAGCGCTGGTTTGCTCATTTGTATAATTCTAACACAACAGTTTTGGAAGAAATTACTCTCCCAATTCACCTCTCGTGCGGATCGGATCGCCAATGAGAATTGAATCGAAATCTTGACTTGAAAGCCTAACCCTTTCGAAAGATTGCCATCCCAAATCGTAAACAGTCTTCATATTCCAAATATGATGTTTGTGCAAGGTTTCCAAATCGTGTAGATAGATTGCGCCTGGCTGAGTTTCACTTTCGATAATTCTGTACTTCACCCCATGAACATTGGGTGGATATTTTGTTCTGTAGTGTTCAATACTTTTCTTGCGTGATAACTCCTCCCTAAAATAAGAGCTACCAAAATACGCCGTTATTAAAGCCGCAACGCCGATTGCAACTTTATAAAAATTATCTGATAGGGCATTAACTAAAGCCAGTGGTAATAGTAAGTGAAGCAGTATGAAAATTAAACCTAAAATCGAAAAAATAAAGACTAAGCTACCACGAACCTCCTTTGACAAAAACCGTTTCCCTAAGACTAATGCCTTCTTGATAATTTGTTTCAGAAAGTTTCTCATTGAAAATTAAACTTTTCGTTTGCAAAATAGACTCCATCTAAACTGAATGTAATTCTTTAATCATTTCATTTCAAAATAACTTCGATTAATTCTAGAAATTCTGTGGTCCCCATATCTCCCATCGTGTAATGACCCCTACCTTTCAACTCAATAATTTTACCGTCTAATGCTTGATAAAAAATTTCTAAACTTTTTTTACCTTCATCCTCTTCATTGTCCGATGTAAACATAATGATTTCTCTTACTCTTGATTTAATTGTTTCATCAATAGGGTATATATAAAACGCCTGTCTGAATTCATCGCCTTTATCTGGAATTTTCCAGGGTGCAACGAGTATCAATTTGAAAATTTTTCTTTTTGTTTCACCAAGCCATCGAACTAAAAAAGCCGAGCCACAACTATGCCCAATTAAAATTGTATTTTTATTGACTTCATATTTCTCAAACTCTTTTTTAAATTTCTGGTAATCTGGTTCCCAGGGTGTTGGCATAAGTGGGGTATCTATTTTTATCCCTCTAGCCATTAATTCCTTTTTGACCCAAGGTATCCAGTGTTTATCATAAGTCCTAGTTTCAGGACTCATAGCTTTTTCTATATCCGAAGGGCAACCATGAATTACAATGCAACTTATTTTGTTTTTATTCTTCATTTAAAAATTTGAGACAGCTTATCTAAACTTATTCCAAATGTCTGAGCGGTGTTAACTACCAACTGAACAAATTCCATGAAGTTTTTAATATTCGCAAGATTTGATTTAACTGAGTTGAGAAACCCCTTTTCTTTTTCATCTTGCGTCTCGCTAAGTTTTTTATCTATAGCACTTTGAGTCTCAAGAAGAAATGCTATTTGTGTAGTTTGTTGTTGAGATTGATTTTGGTTAATTACTGTGCTGGGCATACCGCTAAATGGAGCAGACTCATCATAAAAAAATGTTCCGTGCAACCTTGATATTAAAGCGCTTACTTTGGTTCTATACTCTGAAGAGTTTACTATGAGCTCACTATCGTCATGGCGAGGTTCGATTTTTAGTGTGGAATATTCATCATCGTTAGTAATTTCGAATAACTTTTGAGTTAACTGATTGTATCGCTCCCATGAATCTTTTTGGTCTTTGTACATGTAGGTATTCGTCTTGGGAGCTTGAGATAGCATTCCCATAAATTCGGAGTATATTGGACGAACCTTACTTTTTTGATCCATATTGCAATTATAACTCTCGAGAGAGTAATCTGAAACTAGAAAGAAAAATAACGCGGATCGAGCTTGAGGCTCGATATTAAATTTTTGCGTTTTCTGATTGCTGTTTAAAAGAACAAAAGGTGTTCGAGCCAACATTTGCGAAGGCGGCGAGGGACGAGCCGCCGGAGCTACAACATTACGTGTTTTCGCGAAAGCAGGTTCGAATTTTTCTAAAAACGTCCACAGATTGGGATTTCGTGGCAAGCATTGTGGCGGGTGGGCGGCCGCCACACTCTGAAAACAGCGCAGAATAGCCCAAATTGTAATTTACAGAAAGACGGCGATTGTTTAACGAAAGAAAATCATAAAACGCAAAAAAATTTAATTAACCACCATGAAATACATAATCTACTGCCGAAAATCAACAGATGAGAAAGATAAACAAATTCTTTCAATTGAATCCCAAATTGCAGAATTAAAAGAATTTGCCAAGAGAGAAAAACTAGAAATAGTTGATACCCTAACTGAAGCCAAAAGCGCCAAGATTCCCGGTAGACTCAAATTCGGTGAAGTTTTAAGAAGAATTGAAAAAGGTGAGATTCAAGGAATTCTCTCTTGGCATCCAGACAGGCTTGCTCGCAATTCAATAGATGGAGGAAGAATTATTTTCTTACTTGATACTGGGAAATTAATTGACTTAAAATTTCCCACTTTTTGGTTTGATAATACTCCACAAGGAAAGTTCATGCTTAATATTGCTTTTGGCCAGAGCAAGTATTACGTTGACAACTTAATAGAGAATATTAAGCGCGGTAACAGGCAAAAACTTAGAAATGGTGTTTGGCCAAGCAAAGCTCCTCTTGGCTATTTAAATAATCCTAAAACCAGAGGCATAGACATTGATTCAGAGAAATCCTTGATAGTTAAGAAAGCTTTTGAATTATTTATTCAAGGAAGAAAGTCTTTTACCGACATTGACAGATTTCTAGCTTCCGTTGGTGTTACTGATGGAAATGGTAGGGAGTTAAAGAATGATGTTGTTAAATATATGCTTACCAACAAATTTTATGTTGGCATAATGAAATATGCAGGTGAATATTATCAAGGAACTCACCAGACTTTCATTGATAAAGAATTATTTGAGAAAGTTCAAAAGCAAGTTGTCAAAATCGAAAAGCCAAGAGGAGATGGGCATAACTTTCCTTTTGTTGGAATTGCAAGATGCGCCGAGTGCGGAGGTGCAATAACTGCCGAAATTCATACTAAATATTACAGGGGAACCGATAGAACTGCTAATTATATTTACTACCATTGCACCAAAAAGATGGGTAAATATTGCTCGCAAGCCTATATAAGACAGGAGGAATTTGAAAGTCAGTTTAGAAAAATAGTTTCTGATATAGCTATTCCTGAATCGGTTGGCAATGATTGGCTAAGTTGGTTGGAAGAAGACAAAGAAAATGAGGTTAAACTTTCCCAAGAAACTATTTTCAAGCTCGAAGAACAGACTTCAGAAATAGATAGAAAACAAAATATTCTTCTTGATAGCTTTCTTGATCAAATTGTTGACCCCGATACTTACAAGAAAAAGAAGAATGAACTTTTCGAACAAAAACTTGAGCTTCAAGAAAAAATCGCGTTAACAAAGGAAAAAGGTTCTTCTTGGCTCGAACCTTTGGAAGAATTCATAAAAAGCTCAATAAATTGCGGAAAAATCGCGTGTGTAAAAAATAATTCCGATGAACTCTCGTCCACCGGAAAAAATGTTGGCTCGAACTTCTTTCTAAACAATCGCCGTCTTTCTGTAAATTACAATTTGGGCTATTCTGCGCTGTTTTCAGAGTGTGGCGGCCGCCCACCCGCCACAATGCTTGCCACGAAATCCCAATCTGTGGTCGCTGAGGGTCTCGAACCCCCGACCTTGCGGATGTAAACCGCACGCTCTACCAACTGAGCTAAGCGACCTGGTGCCGGGAAGAGGACTCGAACCTCCAAGCCTTACGGCACAGCCTCCTCAAGACTGCACGTTTACCAATTTCGTCATCCCGGCAAAGTGCAGATGGGAGGACTTGAACCTCCACGAGCTATGAGCTCACAGCGCTCTGAACGCTGCGCGTCTGCCATTCCGCCACACCTGCCTGTTTACCGTCCATTATTATACCAAAATAAGGTGGTATTGAGAAATTATAAAAATCGAATCTGCATCCCTTCTTGAACGGGGATGGAAAGAGAAACTTCCTGGCCCGGGAAGCGTGCGGAAGACCCCCAAATTTTGGCCAGTTTTTTCCCTTCGGCAAAATCTGAGCCGATTCTGGCGGCAACGTCCCTAATCACCTCGCCCTTCTTGGCAATGACCGGATTGTTATAAGAAGGCTCATCATCGGGCCTAACCAGATAGACCCTGATCAGCCCCAATTTATCCCAGATTGCTTCTTTAAGTTCGTCTATTCCCTCTCCGGTTTCGGCGCTGATGGCTAAGATGTCTTTTTCTAAATGAGGGTTGGGTGACTCATCGATCTTATTGACGATAAAAAGAGCCGGCAGATAGACTCTGCTTTGGGAGAAGGCATCAATCAGTCTATCCAAAGATATTTTTTCTTTGATTGTAATTTCGGCGTTTCTGGCGCCAAATTCCATGGCCACTCCCTTGATTGTCTCCTTGGAAATATCCTGTTTGACATTTGAGTGAATGATAAGTCCTCCGCCGGCCTTCTTATCAATGAGGACGTTGGGAGCGGTACCGTTGACTCTAATCCCCGCCCCCTCAAGTTCAGCAGTCAGCTTCTTAAGGGAGTCTTTCCTCTCGACATCAACCATAACAAGAAGCAGGTCGGAAGCTCTGGCCACAGATAAAACCTCTTTTCCTCTTCCTTTTCCTTCTTTGGCTCCCTCAATCAGTCCGGGAACGTCAAGAATTTGGATGTAAGCGTCTTGATACTTGAGCATTCCCGGGATGACGGAAACGGTCGTGAAGGCGTACGGGGCCACTTTTGATTCGGCATTGGTGATTTTATTGATTAGAGTGGATTTTCCTGAAGAAGGGGGGCCGATAAGAACAACGGTGGCATCACCTTCTTTTTTGACGGCGTAGCCTCCCCCGCCGCCTCCCTTTTTGCCTCCTCCTTCCAAAAGCCTGTCTTTGAGTTTGGCCAGCCTTGCCCTTAATTTACCGATATGGTGCTCCGTCCCTTTGTGGTAGGGCGTCTTTCTTATCTCTTTTTCAATTTCTTCAATTTGTTGGCCAAAATCAGACATATAAGCTATAATTATACCTTGAATCTGCGCCTGTAGCCTAACGGACAGGGCACTTGTCTTCGGAACAAGTTGTGGAGGTTCGATTCCTCCCAGGCGCACTAAATATTCCTCTTGACACCCCTGGGTTCTGCCTCTATTTTTAAGAGGGCCAAAGAATTGTGAAATTTATTATCGTTTCCGGTGGTGTCATGTCGGGCCTGGGAAAGGGCACCATCTCGGCCTCGCTCTCTTTTCTTCTCAAATCTCAAGGATACAGGGTGACGCCGGTTAAAATAGACGTTTACTTCAACGTTGATGCCGGCACGCTAAGACCCCAAGAACACGGGGAAGTTTTTGTGACCCACGACGGCATGGAGACCGACGAAGACCTCGGCCACTACGAAAGGTTTATCCACCAAAATCTAAGAGGAGAAAACTATGTAACGGCTGGGCAGGTCTATCAAGAAATAATCAGGCGTGAGCGGGCCTTTGAATACGCCGGCGAGACCGTTGACGTCATTCCCCACGTCACCGACGAGATAATCAGAAGGATTAAACTGGCTGGAACGGTCAATAACGCCGAGCTTGTCATCGTTGAATTCGGGGGAACCGTCGGCGAGTACAAAAACGGCATTTTTTACGAGGCAACCAGAATCCTGGATTTCAAGGAGCCGGAAAATGTCATCCAGCTCCATGTGACCTACTTTCCTTACCTCGCCAACGTGGGTGAGCTGAAAAGCAAACCCGCCCAGACTTCGGTCCACATCCTTAACGGCATGGGTATCCAGCCCGACATTATCGTTGCCCGGAGCGAAAAACCGGTCGACAGAAAAAGGTTGGAGAAGCTGGCCCTCTATACCAACGTCAAGCCGGAATATATTTTCTCGGCCCCGGACATGCCCAATATTTATGAGGTTCCCCTGCTTTTAGCAAATTCGGGCAAAGGACTTGATGACACGTGTCTAACGCTTCTCGGACTTAAACCGAGAAGGCATACCCTGCTTACTTCCTGGAAGAAACTCCTCACCAGTATCAAGAAAAAAAAGGAAAAAACTTTAAAAATAGCCATGGTCGGCAAGTATTTTGTGACCGGGGATTACCGACTGGCTGATTCATATATTTCAGTCATTGAAGCGCTAAGGCACGCTGCCTGGAGGCTTGGCTCTGACGTCAAACCTTTTTGGATAGACAGCGAGGATTTAGAGAATAAAAAGGCCAGCCTGGAAGGCTTCGACGGGATAATCGTCCCCCAGGGCTGGGGGGCAAGAGGCACCGAAGGCAAGGTTGCGGCGGCCAAGTTTGCCAGGGAAAACAAGATTCCCTACCTCGGCCTTTGCTTCGGGATGCAGATGGCCACGATTGAGTTTGCCAGAAACGTCCTCAATTTAAAAAAGGCCAATACGACCGAGGCGGACCCCAAAACGCCCCACCCCGTCATCCACATCATGCCCAAGCAAGAAGAATATTTGTCAAGACGGCAATACGGGGGAACAATCAGGCTTGGCGCCTGGCCGTGTGTTGTCAAAAAAGGCTCGAAGTTGGCAGAAGTCTACCTAAAATACGGCCGTGTCAAAAAAGCCCGGCCGAAGAATGGGAAAATACTCATTTTCGAGAGGCATCGACACCGATATGAATTTAATAACAAATATCGAAGAAAATATCAAAAGAACGGGTTTGTAATTTCAGGAACTTCACCGGACGGAAAGCTGGTTGAAGCCATTGAAATTAGCAATCACCCCTTTTTTATCGGCACCCAATTTCACCCGGAGTATATCAGTCGACCCCTGACGCCCCACCCCCTTTTCGTTTCCTTCTTGGAGGCGGTCATCAAGCTCAAAACTTGATAACCTTCACCATCAGATATTGAACAAAAATGGCAACCAGAGCCAAAAGAAATGCCCAGACAAAGCTGGCTACCCCAAACCCTGAATATGGCGCCATCCTAGCCACCAGCCACAAAGCCACAAAGTTCGCCAAAAGGTAAAAAAACGTCTTCATTTTGTCCGGCACTTTTAGTTTGACAATGGCGACAATGGGTTTGCTAAACCAAACCAGAACGGTCCAGATAAATCCGGCGACAACGGCTGCCCAAAAAACGGATAATCTGAAAGTCCCGAGGGTATAGGCAGCTGGATAAACAACAGTTGCCAGATAAAGTAGCAGTGAATCTAAAAGCCAAAATGAGATAAAACCGTAGTATTTTTTCAATTTTCTCACCTCCCCCAGGGCAGTAATTCCAGATTAGAAGATGGGTGAGAATTTGTCAATTATGTAGTAAGCAAAGCTTGGCCATTTTAGTACAAAAATGGTAAAATATAAGCTTACTAGCCGAGATGTTGGAATGGTAGACAAGACAGACTTAAAATCTGTTGCTACGAATGTAGCGTGGGAGTTCGAATCTCCCTCTCGGCACCACGGGGAGTAGCTCAGTTGGCTAGAGTGCGCGCTTTGGGAGCGTGAGGTCCCGGGTTCGAGTCCCGGCTCCCCGACCCGGGCGGGTATAGTTAAAAGGCTTAACGCCACCCTTCCAAGGTGGAAATGTGGGTTCAATTCCCACTACCCGCTCCAGAATTAGACTTTCCGGTTTTTGACCGACGAATCGGTGGTGGCGCTCTCCCGCCGTGGCGGGACACGGAGCGCCGAGAAGCCCTTTTTATATTCTGCCGAGAGCTGCCGGAAAAAAGAAGGAAAGAAAACGCAAAAATTCTGAAGAACTTTTATACAATTTAAATGGCGCATCCGGTGGACTCAGTTAAGAATGTCTTCCAACTGTCCGAATGTGCCGTTAAAAAAGACATTCCGTAAAAACTGAGTCCACTTTAAAATATACATGGTTACAAAATTAAAAACAGGATCATTTGATTTAAAAAAATAGAGCCGTATAATAGGCAGAAATGACTAGCGAGAGACAAAATTATTGTGACCGTGAGCAATACCAATTTGAGTCGACCAGAAATCTTTTTAGGGAATTAAGAGGAATAGGATTTGAGAGGTATCTTTCCCAACATGCTAACGAAATACGAATGCGCTTGGAAGTATTTGAACAAAATCCTTTAGCAGATGTAGTCGTAGCCGCATTTAATGAACAGGATTATCTGCCGGCAGCTATCGACGCTCTCAGTAGACAAACTATACCAATCAAAATTATTGTTGTAGACAATGGATCTAGTGACGCAACTCTTGCAATTACATCTTCTTTGGGCTTATCTGTAATTCCTGAACCTATACAGGGCATCGGATCAGCAAAGAAAGCCGGCATACTCCACACCCAGACTCACTGCATCCTTATTTGTGATGCGGACACTGCACCTGTTCCCACTTGGGCTGAAGCGGTAGGATCTAAACTCGCCAACAATTATGACGAATTAAATGCTGTCTATTGTCCCGTGCTCTATCACGATAATTATTCACTTGATATTGCAGCGTATAATCTAGCAGCTCTGGGAGCAAAATTTCTCCGATCAAAAACAGCTAATCCACACTATCAGGGCAATAACTGTGGCTATACAGGAAAAGTTCGTGACATTCTGATAAACGATGATAATCCTCAGGCAGGCGATGATGGTCCCATCCATAAAAAAATTATGACATTAGGCGGCCATACTGAGTGGGTATGGAGTCCCCGCGCTTTGGCGTTTACTTCTGCGCGTAGACTCAAACAACACGGTGTAGCAAACGTCTTTGTTAGAAGAGCAGCCCACCTTATCACTGGAAATAGTGGTGTGGCATACTATACAATTTATGATGCAAATGAACGAGGAGTCTGATAAAATTGTACTGAACAAAGCAATCGTAAAATCGCGCGCGCAAAAAATAACGGAGGCGAGGCCGCGAAGCGGCCGAGTTAACATTGTTGAAATTCGGTTCTAACTTTTTCGTAAATCTCGACCAAGAGAGAAAAAGAGTTCGTCGAGCTGGAGGCGCTCCGTGCGCCGCCGCCCACCATGCCTCTGAAAAAATACAAAAATTTTAAAGAAGGTTTACAAATTATAAATTCAAGTTATAGAGTTACTAAGAAATATGCGCGAGTCGTTGTCCGAACGGTTTCTTGATCGTTTATTTAGTCGACCGAAGCGGAAGTCGCCAAAACCAAACTGCTACGGGCTTGCGCGCTCCGAGCTGGGGCTTGGTTCTGATGAATTTCGGGACCCGGAGCAAATATGGGACGATTACGTACGCACGGATGACTTAAATAGCGCAGATATTCTAGCGTTTCTTGATATGAGTACGTATTTGGGTAAACCCGAAACCGTTCATGCGGTAGCCAATAAGCCTGATAAAGACGGTAATATTCGCCATCGGCGTGACTGCGGACAACCTGTGGAGTCAATACCGTTAAATGAATTAATAGATTACCATAAAAGCCGAGGACATGTTGTTGTCGGCTTTAAAATTTCTTAACAAGGACTGGCCTTTGGAAGAATGGTCTTAGGGGCAAAGTAATCAAGGTTGTTTTAATCCATAACTATTTGAGCGAATACGGCGGAGGCGGGCTAACAACTTTGAAATTCGGTTCTAATTTTTTCGTAAATCTCGACCCAGGCGGGTATAGTTAAAAGGCTTAACGCCACCCTTCCAAGGTGGAAATGTGGGTTCAATTCCCACTACCCGCTCAGATTTGTGGCACAAGAACAGATATGGCGGAGGCAATCACCGAAAGGTGAAAAGATTTACGGGTGTCAAGGCTTAAGCCGAAAGGACTCTCGGAAAGTACGGTCGGTACATGAAGTTTATCAGCTGTCCAGCTTTCCATTGAGCCCGGATCTTTAGCCTCCACCAGACAAAATTCTTCTTCTACTTTCCCTCCTGTAAACTCGGACTGGATTCCCTCTTGAAAGTCTTTCTCTGAAGCTAAAATATCTGCAGAAACTTGGGAGATAATTCCCTGCCTTAATTTCTTGCGAAAATTAGGGTCACTTATTCCATTGGTGTAGATGTAACCCTTTTGGGGGGTTTCTGAGTCTTCGTGCAGGCTAACGGCGAAGATTATTTCATAGAACTTTTTGATTGAGAGAATGTCTTTTTCAACAACCTCTACCTCCTTGCATTTTTTGGCCTTGATTCCCCAGCGGTCGTTGTAGTTTATTCCTTCGGCATTGTAGCGAAGAAGTTTATCGTTAGTCGACGGTTCAAAAGAGAGGCCAAACTGATTTATAGCCGGGTAGATGACGATGTTTACTCCTTTTTTAAGAAGTGGTTCTAAGACAGGGAGAAGTAGTTGCGGCGTCAGAAGTAAGAAGGGGCCAGACGTTTCTTCCAAGTGAAGACCGCCTATCAAAAGAAATACCTTATTTTTTACCGAATTTACCCAAATCCGAGGCACGTTTATTTTATCTTTTTTAAGGGTACCAACTTTTGCACCCACAGCTTGCCAGGAATTTAAGCCATTGGGAATTTGCGCGGCAAGAGGGTGCATAAAGATATTGTAGGCTGAAGACTTCGCAACGTCAAAGGAGAAATGGCCTTAGTTACCAAGATTTGTTATAATTTCTCTACTTGGTGGCTGTAAGCGAAGCTTGGCATCCACCATGATTACAAGGTGGCTGTAGCTCAGTTGGTTTAGAGCGTCCCCCTGTGAAGGGGAAGGTCGGCGGTTCAAGTCCGCTCAGCCACCCCAGTTATTTTCTTTTGACGGTGTAGGTAGTCGGGTGATAGAGAAAGGTTGCCGGGGAATCTTCAACCAAAAATCTCTGAAAATCCAAATAAATTTTCTTTCTTTCTTCAAGGTTTAGTTCAACCCTGCCGTCCTCGAGGAGTTTGTCGATTCGGGGGTTTTGATAGCGGGTAATGTTTGTGGATGTTTGGGTCGAATGCCAAATCGAATACTGGTCCGGGTCTTCCGGGATATCAAAGATGGCTAAAAGTGCCTGGTATTCGGCCGGGACGCCGGAAGAAACCTGAACGTTTCCGGTAACTCCCACTTCGGCCCAATCCCTGGCGATCGACTCGGCGACCAAAAGCAGGGCCGGTGTGGTGACAATATTAACCGTCAGATTTTCTTTCAGCTCATTCGCTAGATCATCAATCAGTTCTTGGGCGCGTACCAAATCGTAGTGATATGGTTTGACCTGGGGGTTAAAAGCCCATGAGTTTGGGGAAATTGGACTGACGGCTCTGGGTCCATCAAACCCATCCTTTTTAACGGCGTAGGCCAGGGCCTGTCTAAAGGATTTTTCTCCCAAAAGTTTGTCTTGGGTATTGAAAAAGATGGCGACGTACCAGTTGTCGCCGACTTCTTTTTCTATTTCGGCCACACCCCATTCGTTAAAAGGCTTGGGGCTAAAAATATCCTGGAGGATATCGATTTCGCCGAGTTTAAAGCCCAGCTTGGCTCTTTCTTCGGTGGGGTAAAATTTGAGTATCTTTCTGTCTCCTTCCTTATCGACCAAAACCAGTCTTTGAATAAAACCGGCCGAGACCGTCGCCTTGGTGACCCGCCATTCCCCGGTACCCAAAAGCCCTTTTCTGAATGTGGGCTTGGCAACTACGTAAGGAAATGGGGCAAAAGCACTTTCAAGCTTAAAAGTAATCGTTTTTTCGTCCGGCCTCTCGACTTTCGCATCGGTAAATTGATAGTTAATGCTGGTACTGGTCACTTTTTTACCGTCTTGCCAGAAAATGTTGTCTTTTAGTTTAAAGACCCAGGTTTGGCCGCCGTCGGGGCTTTCCCAAGAAGTGGCCAGGTCGGGTGCGACCGTTCCGTCCTCTTTAATTTTGGTAAGACCGTTGCCGATCAGGGCCAAAACCGAGTCGGGCAGGTTTTCCACCCGGTAGCGTCCGACTATCCCGACCCTTTGGGTACTGCTTGTTAGCAAGGACGGTCCAAGGATTCTCAAAGCCAAAAATACCACGGCTCCCAAAAAAGTTCCCAGTAAAATTATTCCCCTGAAGCGAACGATGAAAGCCGTGAAGAACCTGATAAAATACCTAATGGTAAGCATAAAGAGTCTTAAGTATCAGATGAGAATTTGAATTAAAGCCAAAATTACGAAGAGTGCGGCGAGTACAAAAGTCGCTTTAAAGATGAGTTTCTCCAACCCCCTTCTGGCAAAGCTCACCCCGCCCGAACCCCAAACCCGGCCAAAGCCGGTGCCCTTGGTCTGAACGAGAATGGCTCCGACAAGAAGCACGGAAACAACGATCTGTAAGACCAACATGGCATCTCTCATTAGGGGTCCATTATACCTTACTTGATGAGCCAATGCATAAAAGAGGTAATCAGGGAGAGGAGGAAAGAAAAGCCGACATAGGCAAGAATTCCGTTCAAAGAAAAGCTGGGAATGTCTATCCAACCCGTTGGCAGCCCCAGGAAAACAAAATTGCCAATTTTAAATCCGGGTACGACCAAAGAAACCAAGTAAAGGGCAATGGCGCTGGATACCCACTTGAAAAGACCGAAGGTAATTAAATTTAAGGGGAGAATGAGAAGATTTATTAAGGGCCTGACGACCAATGAAGCCGCCATGAGGCCCACTCCTGCCAAAAGAAGCGTTTTTATTCCCTCCGCGAAGATTAGTCCGCTGGTTGCCGTTGAAGCCAGATAAAGAGCGACCGTATCGATCACATAGTGTCTTAGCAGGGTTTTCATCCAACTAACAGTATTGGATTAAAAGGCCTCTAAAGTCAAGACAAAGGAAGAAGGGTTTTGGTCAAAAGGTGGTGATGGTACCTCCTGGCGAATCGGTGTGATTCGTCGCGTAATCTTTGGATTAGATTGAGGGCAGCTCCCTTTGACAGCCTTTCTTTAAAGAATCTGATTTTAGATTTGGTGGTGATGGGAACAACCAGCGTTTCCTCTCTTTTGGCAATCCCGACAATGGGGATTTTGGCGTCTTTGAGAATGGTCTGGAAAGCTGCGACTTGAGTTTTTCCTCCGTCAACAACGATTAAATCCGGAATTCCCCAGCTGGCAAAATAGCGGGAGCGCCGCCCGGCCACCTCCCTCATTGAAGAGACATCATCAGCCCCTTTTTCCTGCCTGATTCTAAAATGTCGATAGAAGTTTTTGTCGGGTTCGGCGTTGATAAAGGTCACCATCGATGCGGTCGGGGCAACCCCGGCCAAATGCGAGACGTCAAAACACTCGATTCGCAAGAGTTTTCCTTTTAAGGCGAGATATTGATTTAAGATTGCTTTTAACTCGGCGAGCTCCCCCTTTCTGATATCTTCGGTCAGGTTCGGGTTCTCCAAAAAAGATTCCGTAGGAGTCGCCGTTTGGGTAATGTAGTCAAGCCGACTTATTTGTTCTTTTAGTTTTTGAGCTTCTTCAAACTTTTCATCTTTAGCTTTAGCCACCATTTCCTTTAAAAGTTCGGCTCTCACCGTCTTAAATCTTCCCGAAAGCACGGCCTTAATCCGTCTAATATTTTTTCGGTAGATTAGTCTTAATTTTTTCTTGACATTTTCGTTGGTTTCCCTCTCAACCAACGAAGGACAGGGGTGACAAAGTCCGATATGAGAATACAAACAGGGCCGCCTGCCAACCTTGTGTTCGGCGTAAGGGAAAATCTTTCTCAACATTGAAAGGACCGAGCGAACGCTTCTTGAGGAAGGAAAAGGACCAAAGCCGGCAAGATTTCCACTTTTAAACTCTATTTTTCTGGCCGTCAGAACCTGAGGGTAGCCCTCTTTGGTAATCCTGATATACAAAGGGTGTTTGTCGTCCTTGGCGGCGGAGTTATATTTTGGCTGATATTTTTGAATCAGTTTTGCCTCTAAAAGGAGAGCCTCAAGTTCGGAGGTGACCTTAATCAGGGACAAATCTTGGGCTTCCTTGATCATTCGGGCGGTCTTGGGAGCCAACTTCAAAGAAAAGTAACTCCTGAGACGATTTTTTAGGTTGACGGCTTTACCGATATAGACAGGCTTACCTTTCTGTAAAAAGAGGTAGACCCCGGGGGTCTCGGGGAGAGAGGCAAATCTAAGATGTCTTAGAGACAGGCGCGTCAGGGATGTTATCGCTTCCATCTTTCTTTTTGAAAAGCATCCGTATTTTACCTCTAAATTGGGAAAATTGAATCTTTTTTAGTTTTACTAAAATCGCCAGAACCAGAATGAGAAGGACCAAAAGAAGGACAACCGTACTTTCAAGAATTATTTGGTTTTTGTTGGTAGGAACCTGAACCTGGCTGTCCGCAACCAGAACGGTGACGGTTTCCGGGGTGTTTCTTCCCAAAAAGCTGTAGGGAACGGCCGATTCGATTTCATAATTGGCATAAGGAGGCAAAACTTCAATGCTTTCCGTCTTGACTGTTCCTCCGTTGAAAGAAAGGGAAGGAGTGAGGTTATATAAAGCAACCGGGCCGGGATTTTTGATGGTGATATTAAACTTGGTGGGGCCAAAGGGTATGGGCCTACCGGTAACGACGGTAATTTCGGGATGGCTGACCCGCTCTTTGGGAAGAGTACCGAAACTGACGAAGACGTCCTTTTGGGGGTTGGGTCCAAGCTTATAAGACCCAGGCGGATACGGCCTCTGGGGGTCTTTGCCGTGGATAACGAAAGTAAAGTGCCTCAAGTCCAGTTTAGAGAAGTAGTCGACCCCTCCGGTAGTTGATGCCCAGGTGGGGTCGATAGGAATCCAGGCACTTCTTACCCCATCCCAATATTCGGGCCAGGCGTGAAGGACGTCGGCCACCAAAGAGAGAGGTTGAATCGCTGGGTTTTCGGTGTAGGCAAAACCGTTTACCTCTCTTGAGGGAATTCCCGCGGCCCTGGCTATGGCGATAAAAAGGTCGGTAAATTCCATGCAGATGGCGTTATTCGGGTTTTCCAGAGCTTTGGCGGCGCCAAAGCGCTCGACATTGGGCCTGACGCGTTCATAATCATAGCTGAGCGTTTGCCAAACGTAATCGTAGATGGCTGCGGGAGTTTTTAGTCTTTCTGCCAGCTCTTTTATCTTCGGATTACTTGTTTCCCAAAACTCTCTTTCCTTGAGATTTTCTTGCAGAGTTTCTTCCCGCGTCCCCGGGAATGGACGGGGGGCTGCGAAAATCTGAACACTCCCTTTTGCCTCAATGTCTATTCTTTCCCGACTTTTAAGTAAGTAGGTAGCCAGCCAGTTACCGTCGGAGTCGACATCAATGTTCTCCGGTTTGGGGTTAATGACCTGATAATAGACACGCTGCAAGTCGGTATCGGGGGGAAGGGCAATATCGACCTTCGCGCTCTTGCCTAGGGGGTTTTCCAGGTGATAATTGAGTGTAAAGGAAAAGACTTGAAAAGCCCCGAAACCGGCGGTGACTCCGGTTCTTTCGACATCCTCCTTGTCAAAAAAGTAAATCACTCTTCCTTCTAACGCCTTAACTTCTTTAGGTTTCGGGGAAATATAGGCCTCGGTTCCGAAAGTAGCGGGAACCGAAAAGCTGACATTGTAGCTTCTGAAATTCTCATCCGAAGACAGCCTTGGAATGGAGATCTCCCAGACTTCTCCCGTTCTTGCCGCAAAGCCGGTCTCCCCAAATAAGACAGTAAAAATCCTTTTCTTGCCCTTTCCAACCAGAGCCTCCTGGAAATCTATCGTCAGAGAACTTTTTTCGCCTTCTTTAGATACTTTAAAGGGCAGGGATTTTGTTCCCTCAAAGACCGAAATGTTTGTTGGCTCGATGTTGTCTAGAATAAGGGTGTACGAAGTGGCGTAAAGGTCGGAAAAAAGGTTTTCCAGAGATATTGTATGGGAAACTTGCGTCGTTCCTTCTTCTTCAACTTTATAGTTGACGGTGACATCCGTGGCAAATTCCCCGGCTCCCAAAGAATGTTTGGGGAATGTTAAGAGGAGGACCACCAGGACAAAAAAAAGAAAAACCTTCTTGAGCATTACTTTTAAAGTATAGCGGATTAGAGCTGGCGTTTCAGGAAGGAGGCGGTGTAAGAATTTTTGTTCCTGGAGAGTTGCTTGGGTGTTCCCTGGGCAACGATTTCTCCTCCCATCTCTCCCCCCTCGGGGCCAAGATCTATAATCCAGTCGGCGTTTTTGACGACATCGAGATTATGCTCGATGACACAAACGGTATTTCCTCTTGTTACCAGTACTTTTAGTACTCTTAGAAGATTTTCAACATCGGCAAAATGAAGCCCGGTGGTTGGTTCGTCCAAGATATAAAAAGTTTTACCGGTTGCCCTTTTTGAAAGTTCGCTGGCAAGCTTGACCCTCTGGGCTTCTCCACCCGAGAGGGTCGTGGCCGGTTGCCCCAGATGCATATACCCCAGACCGACCGCAGAAAGGGTCTCAAGTTTGGATAATATCAAAGGGTGGGCATGGAAAAATTCTATGGCCGCGGAAACCGTCATTTCCAGGACTTCGGCAATATTTTTGCCTTTATACGAGATATCCAGCGTTTGGGAAAGATATCGCCTGCCCCGGCAGACGTCGCAGGTCACCCAAATATCGCTCATAAACTGCATCTCGATTTTAATCTGCCCCTGTCCCTCACAGGCCTCACACCTTCCCCCTCTGACGTTAAACGAGAAATGACCTTTTTTAAATCCGGCCGCTTTGGCTTCGTGGGTTGCCGCATAGACATCTCGAATGGGATCAAAAACTTTCGTGTAGGTGGCGGGATTGCTTCTCGGGGTTTTGCCTATTGGCGACTGGTCGATTAAGATAACTTTATCGACTTGATGTTCTCCCTCAAGCCTTTTAAAGACGCCGACCTCCCCCCTAAAATAAGGGTTCATTTTTTGCACCAGGCTGGGGTAAAGAGTCTCAACCAAAAGCGTTGATTTTCCGCTCCCTGAGACTCCGGTAATGACGATGAATTTCCCTAGGGGGAATTCGACATTAATATCCTTCAAGTTAAACTGCCGACAACCATAAATTTTGAGTGACTGATGATTTGATATTTGATGCGGGAGAGCCGGCACCTCCACCTTTTTCTTTCCGGACAGATACTTTCCCGTCAGCGATTTTGAATTTTTGGCTATTTGGCTAGGTGTCCCCTCGGCCACAATTTGGCCTCCCCATTTGCCTGCACCGGGGCCAAAGTCGATGACATGGTCGGACTGGCCTATCATTTCCCGGTCGTGTTCAACCACAATGACGGTGTTGCCCAGGTCTCGTAATTTTTTCAAAGTGTCGATCAGTCTTTGGTTGTCTCTTTGGTGGAGCCCGATCGTGGGTTCGTCCAGTACATAAAGAACGCCGGTTAGACCGGAACCGATTTGGGAAGCCAGTCTAATCCTTTGGGCTTCTCCGCCCGAGAGCGTTCCGGCCTCCCTTTCCAGAGTCAAATAGATAAGACCCACGGACTTTAAAAATTCGAGTCTGGCCGAAATTTCCTTAATAATCAGCCGGCCGATCTCTTTTTCCCTCTCAGACAAAAGGCTTGCTAGTTTATTCATCCATGCCGATGCCTGATTGATAGAAAAAGAGGTCACGGCTGAAATCGAGAGCGTGTCAACGGTAATTGCCAAAGCCTCTTTTTTGAGTCTGGTGCCCCGACATTCTTCACAGACCTTTCGCCTCATGTATTTTTCCAGTTCCCAGCGCACGTAATCGGATTCGGTCTCGGAATGCCTTTTTTCCAAAAAATGGACGATGCCGTAAAAGGGCTCCCAGATATAGGTGTTTCTGCCGAAGCGGTTGGCTCCTCCGAAAAGAAGAATTTCTTTCTCTTTTTGGCTGAGAGTTCCAATGGGAGCTTTCGCATCAATTCCCAGTTGGCTACAAACAGTCAAAATCAGTCGGGAGTACCAGGTATCGTGTTCAAACATGCTGCCGAAAGGAAGAATGCCTCCTTCGGCAATTGTTAGCTCATCCGAAAAAACCAAATTGGGGTCGGCCTTGAGAATTTTTCCCAGCCCGCTACAGGCAGGACAGGCTCCGTAAGGAGAATTAAAAGAAAAAGTTCGGGGTTCAATTTCTGGGATTTGGATATTATCAACCGGACAAGCGAATCTTTCGGAAAAGAGATGGTCGGAAAACTTTTTAGGAAACTCAGGCATCTCAAAACCAGCGTCAAGTATTTGGGCCAAAACGACATTGCCTTCGGAGAAGTTAAGAGCTTGCCTGACCGAGTCGGCCAAGCGGGACTTCAAATTTTCCTCGAAGATTTTATCCTTTAGATTGCTGCTACCCACCGAAATTCTATCAATCTCCGCCTCGATAGAGTGTTTATTGGTCTTGATAAGGACAAAGTCTTCGGATAAATCCTTCAGATAGCCGTCGACCCGGACTCTTCGGAACCCTTTGGCTTTGAGGTTGTCAAAAAGAGAAGCAAATTCTCCTTTTCGACCGGAAACAACCGGAGAAAGGACTAAAAACCAACCTTTTTTCTTGGTTCTGGCTTCTTCCTTAATGAGCTCGAGGCTCTTGGCCACGATTTGGTCAAGGGTTTGATGGGAAATTTCCCGGCCGCAAACGGGACAGTGGGGATGACCGACCCGGGCAAAGAGAAGCCGCAAATAATCGTATATTTCGGTGACGGTTCCGACGGTCGAGCGTGGATTTCGGGAAGTGGTCTTTTGGTCGATTGAAATTGAGGGGGAGAGACCCTCGATGTGGTCAACGTCCGGTTTCTCCATGACCCCCAGAAACTGTCTGGCATAGGAGGAGAGGCTCTCGACGTATCTTCTTTGGCCTTCGGCGTAAATCGTGTCAAAAGCCAGGGAACTTTTCCCACTACCGGAAACTCCCGTAAACACGACCAGTTTGTTTTTAGGAATTGTTAAGTCGATATTTTTCAGATTATGCTGTCTCGCACCCCTGATTTTGATAGTGTTTTCCATGCAAATTCCCCATCGGCTTCCCGACGACAAGGTCATTATAGCAGATAAGAATTATGGTTACAGCTTCCTAAAGAATGACATTTAAGATTCGAGGTTAATTGGGGATATGTACTCTATTAATATTTTTGGTACAGGAGATCCCTTCTTTAATATTTCTTTTTTAATTTCTATCAAATCCTTTTTACAAAGAGTTATCGGGAGTTTTTCGGGCAATTTTTCTGGTGGCTCATAGTCTGTCTTACCTAGATGAAGAACACGGCCCCTCAATTCTTCTGTTTGTAGTTCACTAAAGCAGAAGGCTTTTTGGCTCTGAAGGCCAGTTTTGTTTTTAGCAAGGGAGGTATGATACAGTTTCAAAAAAGTTTCACTAAGTTGCTTATTCAAGATCAAACCCATAAACCAGGTATTTTCGTTGCAGGCTAAAAAAACATAATATTTGCCCATATACACAAAAATATCTCCGAATTCTAAGCTACTGATTGACATGTTGGAGCTATATTTTATACCAAATTTGACAAGAGGTCGATTGCTTCTTCGCTAACATTGCAGTCCTTATCGTGTGCTGCGAGCGTATATGGAATTTCTTTATACAACTCTACTTCCTTCCACGGCGCTTCCTTGTGTGATTCGTCAACTATTTCTTTAGTCGTTGCGTCTTTAAACCTTGCACATACATTACTTAATACCTCGAGCTCGGTTGGAGAGAAAAGCTTTTTATCGGCCTCGGTAAACTGCCGTTTTGGTATTACTTTTTCCATGGCTGTTCCTTTCGGGCTTTCGAAGCTTATTGTGTCTGTTAGTACTGTTTCATACCCACCAGCTGTATCATCAACCAAATTTTTAATGAGTGAGGGGACAGGCCCATAGTCAAGTTTTACATAAGTATCATAAGTTACAGGCTTCCCGTAGTTTTTGACATGTTTAAAGTCCATGAAATACATCAACTTCATAAGTTTTACCTTCCCTAAATATCTCTTGTTGGTGTTGTGAGCGAAGAATAAAATAATTGCCTTAAGTTTTGCGTTAGATACCTCCATTTTTAATTTTAGGAAAACCTATAATTATATTATATTCTAAATTTGTCTATTATTCTAATTTATCTTATCGTTGTCTATTTTAATACTACCACATATGTTCAACTGACCGCTACAATCAGAAAATTAGACAGACTGGATTTCTCTTATTTTATCCCTTATCTCCGCCGCCAGTTCAAAATTTAAGTCTTGGGCTGCAAGTAGCATCTCTCGACGAAGGTTCGAGACAAGTCTTCTTTTGTCCATCGGCGTTAGTCCGTCCAGGTCAATGTGTGGCAGTTTCATAAAGGTCGACTCTTTCTTTCCAAACAATTTTTCGACTGACGGTTCTTCCTCTTTTTCTATTAGCTTTTCGCGAATGGGTTTTTGGATTGATTTTGGCGTAATTCCATATTTTTTATTCATTTTTGTCTGATACTTTCTTCTCCTTTTGACTTCGCTCAAGGCCCTTTTCATTGAACCGGTGATCGTATCCGCATACATAATCACCCGTCCCTCAACGTGTCTGGCGGCCCGACCCATCGTTTGAATCAGGGTGACGTCGCTTCTTAAAAATCCTTCTTTATCGGCATCTAAAATCGCCACCAGCGAGACCTCGGGAAGGTCAAGTCCTTCCCTCAAGAGGTTGATACCCACCAAAACATCGTAATTACCTCTTCTTAAATCATCTAAAATGTCTCCCCTGTCGAGGGTTTTGACGTCGGAGTGCAAATAGTGGACTTTGAGCCCCTGTTCGGCTAAGTAGGCCGATAGGTCTTCGGCCGTTCTTTTGGTTAAGGTGGTAACCAGCGTCCTTTGTTTCTTTTTGACCTGCTTTTTTATTTCGTTAATTGCATCGGCGACCTGATTTTTGGTGGGACGAATTTCAACTTTTGGGTCCGGAATCCCGGTCGGCCTTAAAAGCTGCTGGGTGAGCTTGCCTTTGGCCATGGATATTTCCCATTCGGCCGGTGTGGCGCTTGTCGTAATGAAATTGGGAATTCTTCTCATAAATTCCTCAAACCTGAGGGGTCGGTTGTCTAAGGCCGCCGGCAGTCTAAAACCATAATCAACCAGGGTTTTCTTTCTGGCCAAGTCTCCGTTATACATTCCTCTAACTTGCGGAAAAGTCATGTGGCTCTCATCAACGATGACCAGCCAGTCCTTCCCAAAAGGCTCGGTGAAGTAATCGAGAAGGCTAAAGGGTGCTTCCCCCGGGGCTCTTCCATCGAAGTACCTTGAATAATTTTCAATCCCTTTGACGTAGCCGACTTCCTGAATCATCTCCAAGTCGTAATTGACTCTTTGGGCCAGTCTTTGAGCTTCCAGGTGCTTGCCTTCTTTTTTAAACTTGGCGACCTGCTTCTGCAAATCCGTTCTAATTTCATCGAAACTAGATTGATGCTTGGCTGGGTCGGTGATGAAGTGTTTCGCCGGGTAAAGAATGAAGTTTGTCAGCCACCCGGACTTGGTCTGGCCGGTGACCGTATTGATTAAAGAAACGTTTTTAATTTTGTCGTTGGTTAGCTCAATCCTGACCCCTTCGTCCTGGTATGAAGGATAAATGTCGATAGTGTCTCCCCGGACCCTAAATGTTCCTCGATGAAAGCCGAAATCCCCCCTCTCGTACTGCAAATCAATCAGTCTATCGATTATCTGCTTCCTATCTACCTTCATCCCTTCCGCAAACTCAAATACGAAGTGGCCGTATTCTTTCGGAGAACCGATGTTATAGATGCAGGAAACGGAGGCGACAACTATTGTATCCTTCCTTGTTAAAAGGTTCGTGGTCGCGGCCAGCCTGAGTTTATCGATGAGTTCGTTGATATCCGAGTCTTTCTCGATGTAGGTGTCGGTCGAAGGAAGATAGGCTTCGGGCTGATAGAAATCGTAGTAGGAGACGAAGTAGGAAACGGCATTTTTGGGGAAAAAGTCCCTCAGTTCCTGATAGAGCTGGGCCGCCAGGGTTTTGTTGTGGGAAATGATTAGGGTTGGCCTTTGTAGCCTCTCGATGACGTTAGCCATGGTAAAGGTCTTACCCGAACCGGTTACTCCTAAAAGGACCTGGTAGGGTTCGCCCTTTAAGACGCCTTTGGTTAATTTTTCAATGGCCCTTTCCTGGTCGGGTATGGGGTCAAAACGGGACTCAATTTTAAATTTCATACTACGCATTTTACCATAGTTTTGGGTTAATTTTGGGTCTTGACAGCTTCGGGTTTTGTTTGTATTTTGGTTATATATGGCGCCGATCATCTACAAAAGGCAAGGTCAAATACTGGATTTTATCAAACAGCACATCCAGGTAACGGGTAGCGCTCCCACCCTAAGGCAAATTGCCGAGGCCATCGGCGTTTCTTCCCTGGCGACCGTTCACGAACACCTGGCCGCTCTTGAAGAAAAGGGTCTCATCAAAAGAAAACAGGGAAAAACTCGAGCCATTGATATCACCGGTCCGGTCAGTTTTCAGGAAGAGGGCATGGACGTTCCCATTCTGGGCTTTATCGCCGCCGGAGCCCCAATTGAGCCCTACACCGACCCCAACGCCACCATGGCGATTCCTGCCGATTTTACCTCCAAAACGAAAAGAGTTTATGTTCTTCAGGTTCGGGGCGAGAGCATGATTGAAGAGCAGATAAGGGACGGCGATTACGTCGTTATCGAGCAAACGGACAACGCCACCGACGGAGAAATAGTCGTGGCCCTGCTTGACAACGGCATGGCCACTTTAAAAAGATTTTTTAAGGAGGCAACCAGAATCAGGCTTGAGCCGGCCAATGCCAAAATGAGCCCAATCTTCGTCAAAAACGTCAGGATTCAAGGAAAAGTGGTTGGTTTAATCCGAAGATACGGCAGAAATTAAGCGTGGCGCCTTCTTAGGTGAGTTCTAATGTAGAAGAGAACGGCCAAAACCCCCAGTCCGACAATGACAATTTGAAACTTCCTAAAGTAGGGCTCGATGGCGAGCCAGTTTTGTCCCAGTTTGAGTCCCAACCAGGCCAGAAAAGCCGACCAGATAAAAGAGCCTATAAACGTGAGAACAGAAAAGTAAGTCAGGTTCATTTTGGCGATACCAGCCGGCAGGGAAATAAAGGTCCTGACAATGGGCAGCAGTCTTGAGGTAAAGGTTACGGCCTGACCGTATTTGATATACCAGGCTTTTGCCTTGTCGTATTCTTCTTCCCTCATTAAAAGCCATTTGCCCCATTTTCTGATGGCAAAGCGTACCCACTCCTCTCCCTTGGCGTAACCCAGCCAGTAAGCAAGGAGAGAACCGGAGAGGTTTCCCAAGGCGCCTATAAAAACCACGAACCAGAAATCAAGTACCCCGCGTCCGGCCAAAAAACCGGCAAACGGCATCGTAATTTCCGACGGAATCGGGATTAAGGCAGACTCGGCTGTCATGAGAACGAAGACGGCAACCACGCCGTAAGAAGAAATGAGGCTGGTTAGATTATCGACAAAAAACTTGGTTATTTCTTCCACTTAAAGTGATTCTAACAGGTTTCTGCCAGTCATGCTGGTCGGCTGGGGAAGCCCGAGAAGAGCCAAGACCGTCGGGGCAACGTCGGCCAAAATTCCCGCCGGTAGATTCAACGGATTGCCCAAATACTCTTTAGAGACAATGATAAAAGGGACGGGGTTGGTTGAGTGTTCGGTTTCGATTGCCCCCGACTGGGCATCGATCATTTCTTCGGCGTTTCCATGGTCGCCCGTTATCAGTAGACTGCCTCCGTAGGCAAGGACCGTATTGGCAATTTTTCCGAGACATTCGTCGACCACTTCACAGGCTTTGACCGCCGGGCCAATGCTGCCGGTGTGGCCGACCATATCGGGATTGGCGAAGTTAACCAAGATAAAAGAATATTCCTGATTCGGCTCTCTTAGTTTGGCCAATAAAGTATCGGTGAGCTCTCTAGCTGACATTTCGGGTTTTAGGTCGTAGGTCGCTACCTTTGGCGAGGGAGTAATGAATCTGTCTTCTCCCTCAAAAGCTGTTTCCTGCTGGCCGTTGAAGTAAAAAGTGACGAACCTTTCTTTTTCCGATTCGGCGACTCTTAGCTGCTTTTTTTGGACTTCGGCAATTACCCTCCCTAAAGGCATGTCGACTGTTTGAGGGGAAAAAGCAACCAGAGCTCTGTTTTCCACTAAGGATTTTTCGTATTCGGTCATGGTGACAAAAAATAGATTTTGTATCCGGGGTCCTCGGTTGAAAGGCTCCTGGGCGGGGTGTAGTTCAATTAGGTGTTTTTTCGCATATTTAACCAGATAGGGGTCGTAGCCGAAATTCAGGTTTGCCTTGGTAAAATCCTGAAAGACGAAGGCCCGCGAAAGCTGTCTGGGCCTATCGATTCTGAAATTGAAAAAGACCACCGCATCGTTATCTTTAATCAGAGTGACGGGGGTACCATCCGCTTTAGTGACAATGGCAGGTTCGATAAACTCGTCGGTTTTGCCTTGGGAATAGGACAGGTCGATTGCCTCTTCCGGCGTTTTAACCAACTGCCCCTGCCCTTTGGTTAAAGCAAAGTAGGCTTTGGCGGTTCTATCCCACCTTAAGTCCCTGTCCATGGCCCAGTAGCGGCCCATAATTGAGGCAATCGTGCCGACCCCTTCCCTGGCAATGACTTCCCTGACGGAGTTGATATAGGTTTTGGCCGAAGTCGGCGGCGAATCCCGGCCGTCGGTAAATAAATGAAGGAAAACATCTTTAAAAGATTGCCGGGCCGAAAGTTGGATAAGCGCATAAAGGTGTTCCAGGTTCGAATGGACTCCGGCGGCGCCAATTAGACCCATCATGTGCAGATTGGAATTGTTTTTCCTGGCATGCTCGATTGCCGCCAAAAGTTCGGGATTTTTTAAAAAAGTGCCATCGGCTACAGACATATTGATTCTGGCCAGGTCTTGATAAACAATCCTGCCGGCCCCCAAATTTAAATGCCCTGTTTCGGTATTTCCGGGCTCTCCTCTGGGAAGACCAACCGCCTCACCCGATGCGTCTAATTGGGTGTGTGGGAAAGAAGCCCAAAATCTATTCATATTGACGGTATTTGCCAGAGAAATGGCGTTTCCAGGCCCCGGCGCCGAAATTCCCCAGCCGTCAAGAACAACCAGGCAGACAAATTTAGTGGGATTAACCGGACTCATTTGAATAACGACGTTCCGTCTCGCAAGCGGGCCAGTTCCAGTTCGATTGCGGACAGCCTGTTATATTTGGCCACTCTTTCACCCCTGGCCGGGGCTCCGAATTTACAGTACTCGGCGCCCACCCCGACGGCAAAGTCGGCAATAAAGTGGTCGTTGGTCTCACCGGAGCGGTGGGAAACAATAATTTTCCAACCAGCGTCTTTCGCCATTTTTATTACCTTAAGTGTTTCCGTGACCGTCCCTATCTGATTCGGTTTAACCAGGATGGCGTTGCAGACTTTTTCGGCAATTGCCTTCTCGACTCTTTTGGGATTTGTGGCCAGAAGATCGTCGCCGACAATTAAGAGTTGGCTCGATAAAAGTTCGTTGAGTTTCTTCCAACCGCCCCAGGCATCCTCCGAAAGGGGGTCTTCTAAAATTGCGAGTCGATACTGCTCGTTTAAAGATTTATAGTACTCAAGCATCGCATTCTCATCCATCGGAGAGGACTTGTCTTTGATGACATATTCGCCGTCTTTGGCAAAAGAATTGGCGGCCACGTCAAGCCCCAGAAAAACATCGCGGCCTAAAGAATAAGGAGTCTGTTTAATCGATTCAACCAATACTTCCAAAGCATCCGCGTTGGTGAATAGGTTAGGGGCGTAGCCCCCTTCATTGCCGACGGAGTGAATCGCGCCCCGTCTGGCCAGGCTCTCCCCGATCGTCAAATAAATTTCGACGCCTGCTTGGATGCTTTGAGAAAATGTTTTGGAAGAAGCCGGAATGACGTGGAATTCTTGAAAGTCGAGGTTCCCCGCACCGTGGAGCCCCCCATTGATCATATTAAAAAGAGGAATGGGCATTCTCAGGGGCGGTTTCAGTCCCGTTTTTTGAGCTAGGTAGTTAACCCAAACGTAAAGGTTTTGTTTGGCGGCAATCGCCCCCGCCTTGGCCGTTGCCATCGATATCGAAAGAATGGCGTTGCCTCCGTATTTTGTTTTATTCTCGGTTCCGTCTAGTTGTATTAGTTTAGAATCGATTCCTTCCTGGTCGGTTGCCTCCATACCGACCACTGCCGGCCCCAACTGCGAGTTGACATTGGCAACCGCTTGTAAGACTCCTTTACCGAGGTATCTTTTGGCGTCCTGGTCCCTCAATTCCAAAGCTTCGTGTGTGCCGGTTGAAGTCCCGGCCGGGACTGAAGCGACCGCCACGTGCCCCGAATCGAGCATGCAGGCGGTCTCGACGGTCGGAATGCCCCTGGAATCCAAAATCTCTCTGGCCCAAATCCGGGCAATTTTGGCCATATCAGCTAATCAATTTCCTTTCCGTATCCAATATAACATGTCTCACGCGGTTGACGGCATCGGGATTGACGGAAACGCTGGTTATCCCCATCTCGACGAGTTCGGCAACCAAGTCGTCGTAAGTTGAGGGGGCTTGGCCGCAGATGGAAGAGCTAACGCCGGCCCTGGCGCAGGCTTTGACCACTCTTTTTAGGGCCCAGGCAACGGCCGGAGAGCGTTCATCGAAAGCCGTGGCCACCGTTTCATTGTCCCGGTCGGTTCCTTCGATGAGCATCGTTAAGTCGTTTGAGCCCACCGAAACGCCGTCGATGCCGACTTTGATAAATTCCTCCATCAGTATCACGTTGACGGGAAGCTCAACCATCATCCAAAACTTAAACGTCGGGCTAGAAAATAACCCTTCCGCGGCCACGATTCGCCTCACCTTCGTTAGCTCATCCGGTGAACGGACAAAAGGGATCATTAACCAGAGATTTTTGTACTTCTCCCTCACTTTTTTGATGGCGGTTATTTCCAGGGTAAAAACGTCGGGATTACTGATGTATCTGAAAGCTCCCCTAAAGCCAAGCATCGGATTGGGTTCTTCCGGTTCCCAGTATTTTCCGCCCGGTAGGGCCCGATACTCATTCGTCTTAAAATCAGTTGCTCGGTAAACGACGGGTTTCCCTTCGAAGGCTTGACAAAAAACGCTTAAGTCGTCTGCCAATTTGCCGATAAATTTATCCTGCTCTTTTCTTTTTATTGCCTCTTTGGGATGGATGCCGATATTGGCAATCATAAACTCGGCCCGAAGCAGTCCCACGCCGTCAACGTTTAATTTCGAGACCTCTTTGGCCCTCTCGGGCTCGGCCAGGTTAACGTAGAGTCTGGTGGCCGTTTTTCCTTTTACCTCCCTTTCTTCTTTGACCTCTTTCTTTTCAACACTGACCTTGCTGCCCAGAAAAACCTGTCCCTTTTGACCGTCGACGGTTACGACCATGCCGTCTTTAAGAATGCGCGTGGCTTCTTTGGTTCCGACCACGCAAGGAATGCCGAGTTCCCTTGAAACAATGGCCGCGTGTGAAGTGGCTCCGCCGGCATCGGTGACGATGGCTTGGGCTTTCCTCATCGCCGGCACAAAATCAGGCGAGGTCATCGGGGCAACCAAGACGTCTCCCTTTTCAACCTTGGCTATTTCTTTGGCACTTTTTAAGACCTTGACGTTTCCAGTGCCTATTCCGGGTGAAGCCGGCGAGCCCGTCAGAATGGGGGCTTGGGTAACCTTAATCTCTCCGGCCTCCGTCTTAAGAACTTCTGCCGGTTTTTTACCCATGGTGGTCACCGGCCTGGTTTGGACGATAAATAGTTTCTTTCCTTCCAGCGCCCACTCAATGTCTTGGGGGAAGAAATAATGTTTTTGCAGTTTGTCGCCAATTTTGGCCAGCGTGATTATCTGCTCGTTTGAAATTTTCTGAAGTTGCCTCGCCTTTTCGGGAACTTTCACTTCTTTCGTCTCCTTGCCTACTTTAATTAATTGAATGGGCTGCTCCGATATCTCTTTGGAGAGAATGTCGAAAGTCTCTTTTTGGACAACGTATCTATCCGGAAGGGCTGATCCTTGGACGATCGTTTCTCCCAGTCCCCAGACAGCTTCTATGACGATTTTGTCTTTTTCATTGCTGACCGGGTCGATGGTGAACATGACACCCGAGACGTGAGACTGGACCATTTTCTGAACGATAACGGAAATTTTCACCTTCTCGTGGGGAATTTTGTTTTCCTCTCGATAAAAAATGGCCCTCGGGGTAAAAAGAGAAGCCCAGCACTCTCTAACCGCATTGACAAGGTTGGCTTCCCCTTTGATATTAAGGAGTGTCGCCTGCTGGCCCGCAAATGAGGCGGAGGGTAAGTCTTCGGCCGTGGCCGAAGAACGAACGGCGACGAGCGCCTGCTTCAAAAATCCCGAGAGTTTTTTATAGCCGGCAATGACTTCTCTGGCTACCTCTTCGGGAATTTTTCCCGTTATTATTGTCTTTTGGATTTTTCTTGAAGCAGTCGTTAGTTCTTCCGGGTTATCAACATTAGTCACCTTCAAGATATTCTTGATTTGGCTACCCAGATTATTGTGCTCTAAAAAAAGCTCGTAGGCGGCAACAGTGACGGCAAAACCCGGAGGAACGGGGAAGCCGGCCTTGACCATTTCTCCCAAATTGGCTCCCTTACCGCCGACAATAGGGATATCCTCTTTATCGATGCTCGTCAAGAAAGCGACAAAAGGCCGGGCAGTCATCTGGCTAGCCTTTCCTTGAAGTGGTCGACCCAGGGAATGGGTGTCGGGTCGAGGCCGTAGAGCATCGCCAGATAGAAAGAAACATATGAAGAAAGAACCAGGATTTCAAAAATTTCGATGATTTTTTTGGACCCGCGGGTAACGTAGACTTCCGTTTCGATATCGTTCTTTTCAACCACCTCTTTGGTTATCGGATACCTGATTCTGACTCTTTTGCTGTAATGCGCCGACTCGATGAGAAGAAAATGAAGGATGTTTTTAATCTCGTGGGGGTTTCTCAAGCCCTCCATCAAATGGTGGTTTAGCTCAGGAATATCGAAGGTCAGGCCGAACGTTTTGGCATTTTCATTGAGCTGGTTTTTAAAGGTATGGGCGCTACCGACAAGGTGCTCGCTGGCAACAATGACCGGAACCTTGCCTTTGAGTTTTTGCGCCAGGGCTTTGGCGACATTTTCATTCTCGGGGACGTTAGCGCCGTAATCGGTGATGAGTCTTTCCGCCTCGGTGATGGCTTCTTCCATTTCACTACCCAGTAGATTAATAAATTCGCATTGGGAAAGAACCGCGAGGACGGAAGCAATGGAATAGCCCAACCCCATTCTTGGCTGGTTAGACGGATTTTCCTTGGGGTCATATCTATAACCTTCAAATCCATTCTCGCTCAAAAAATCGGCCAGCTTGCCGCCGGTTGTTACTCCGTAGACCATGGCCCCGCGGTTGAGAGCCTCATTGGCCGCGGCCAGCGTTTCTTCGGTATTGCCGGAGTACGATGAAAGAATGATTAAGGTATCCTTGTTGACGTAATTGGGCAGGTTATATTCGGTGACAACCTCGATCGGAACGCGGGCCCGGTCGGCCAGCAGTGAGTCAACGATGCGTCCGCCCAAGGCTGAGCCGCCCATGCCCGAAACAATGACGTTTTTAGCCAAGGGACAACTGGCCGGTACCTCCCGCTGACCAACCTCTCTCCAGGCCTGCTTGATTTGGGCGCCCAATCTCTCGATCGAGGTCAGAACGTTGCCGTTATCAAGCTTATTGATTTCATCAAGCGAATCAAGGCTATGCATAAATCTAGGGCTTTAAAAGACCTTTTAAATTCGTCTGAATTAATTTATTCGAAGGCATCGGTGTTTACACCATAACTCCAGTCAACCTCTTTGTGTGACTTTAGTATTTTTCTTAACCGCATTTTCAATTCATCGTATTGTCCTTTAGTTTTTCCTTCATACTTTATTGTTATATACGGTCCGTTTTGGCTGGCACGAACAACCGCCATTTTATCTACGGTATCCATTCTAACTCCATCAATTTCATTAAACTCCGCATTTGGGTATAAGTCTTTAAGCTCTTTTCCGATGACGTTTTTGACAAATTCAAATTTTATGTCATCGGGCAAGCCAAGTTTTATTTCTGGGCTGGAGACATATTTGGGAAGACTAGAAACAACTTGCTTAAGACTTTTACCTTTTCTTTTTAGATAATTAAGAAGTCTAAGAGTTGCGAATGCACAATCGTCGTGGCCGTAAAAATTGTCCATAAAGAAAAAGTGTCCAGAAAGCTCTCCCCCAAACAAGGCCCTTTCTTCTTTGAGCTTCGCTTTAATAAAAGAGTGTCCTGTTAGCCACATCACAGGTTCTCCACCTCTTTTACGAATAATATCGTTGACTTGCTTTGAGCACAAATTATTAAAAACCACCTTGGCCCCCGGCATGAAGTCTAACAAGTCGGATGCAAAAATAGCAACGAGGGTATCGTTCCAGATAATAGCGCCGTCTTCATCAACTACCCCCATTCTATCTCCATCTGGGTCATAACAAAAGCCTAAATCAGCTTCATTTTTCTTTACCCCTTTTGCGAGTCTTACCATATAATCTCTTTCTGTGGGGTCAGGTGTACCCAAAGGAAATCTTCCGTCGAGTTGGGTGTTTTGTTCGATTACTTCGCAACCGATTTCTCTTAAAATGTCGGGCATAAACTTTCCGGGAGTAGAATTGTCGCTATCAACGACTACTTTAAAATCAAGCGGTTCGGGCATTCGCTTGAATAAATCCTTTTTGTATCGGGAGAAAATATCTTCGGTTCTATATTCACCTTTTTTCTTTGGTTTAACAAATTCTCCAGATTTTGCTATCTTTTTCAATGCCTCAATTTCTTCAGTAATCATGGTGTCCGAAAAACCAACCGCAAGTTTAAAACCGTTGTATTCTTTGGGATTGTGGGAAGCGGAGACGGAGACACCACCTTTTGATTGGTAATAATACTGCGCAAAATACATAAAATAAACCATGCCCAATCCAATATCGATTACATTTATCCCAGAATCAATGAGGCCATCCGAAATGGCCTTTTTAAGTTTGGACGTTGTCAGACGATTATCTCCAACTATTACCGCTTCGTTAATTCTCCTCTGAGAAAGAAAAGTACCGTATGCACGGCCGATTATATACGCGCCTTTTTCGTTTAGTTCTGAAGGGACTTTCCCTCTAATATCGTAGCCTCTAAAGATATTATCTGTATATACTGCCTTTGCCATGTAATTGCTATTCTAGCTTTGTTGCGATTAAAAGGTCAAGGGAAGAAGTCAGTTCCGCCTGTGAAGTCTTGACTTTGATATCCGTTTCCGAGAGACTTTTGATAATATTTTTAAGCTCTTCATTGCTAAATTTGGCCGCCTGGTTTTTCAGTTTTTGAGCTCTCCATGAAGGTACCGGCAGGGGACTATCCGTTTTTGCCCAGTAAAGATCCCTGACCTGCCGGGCCAAAAGGGCAAAAACAAATTCCGGTGGTTCCTTTTTTAAAACTTCATGAAGAAGAGTCAGCGTCCTTTTGGCGTTCCCCGGATAAAAGGAGTCCAAAAAATCAAAAATTAATCTCGGGAGCTTAAATTCCTCTAATTTTACTCCTTCGGGAAGAGATTCTAAAATAGTTTTTCCCAAAAAATCGTTATGGTAGAAAACGGCCGTTCCCTCCCCTTTCTCCAGAACTTTTTTGGTTTTTTTGAGAGTCGAAGGCGGCCATTGATTGATGCTTTTAATGACAAAAAAGGGTTGTTGTCCAAAAAGGGAGACGCGGCTTAATTTTTCTGAAATTCCTTCCGGACTGTCTAAAAAGTTTACTTGCCAGCCCCTGGCCTTGGCGACTTCAATAAATTTCTCCAGCCTTTGATACGAAGCCCTTTCGTTGTCTCCATGAAGAACGATAACTTTCATCTTTGTCTTTTGTTTAAATAGTCGCCTATCAACTGGTGTACTTTATCATGAAACGAGCGCTTGCCGCGCCTAATATGCGGCATGAGGGCGCCAGAGAAGTTCTTGGGGATATGGGTTAGCTCGTGGAGTAGAACTTTATCCTTTTCTATATCTGAGAGTCGATCGTATTTTTCGGCAATTACTTCGATAACATAAGCCGGGGTTTCTCTGAGGGCCTTTTGCCAAACCCTGTTTAGCCCCCAAATTCTGGCATAGGCTCTGGTGTTGGCATTAATGGAACGGAAGCAGTGGATTTTCGAAGATTTAACCCAGGTTATTTCGCAGGTTGATAAAAGATCTGATAGTCTTTTTTTGACATCGGGGGCTAGTCGCCATTCTAGCCTTTTGTTACTGGACTTTGTAGACTTCCGCACCTTCTTTGACCTCCGAATCGACCTTTAATCCTACCACATCGCCTTTGCCGGCGGAATCCTTCTTTTCGTGCTCGATTTGGATTGAATCAACCGCCTGCTCAAACAAATCCTCTCCCCCTCGGGTAAATTTTACTTTCTCACCGACAGATAAAGTGCCGTTTAGCTCAACAATGGCCACTCCGATTTTATCGTAATAGTGAGTGACCTTGCCAATTTTTAGATCAGCCATTTTAATCACCTCCTTTAACTTTGTATGCATGGCAGAGTGCCACCGCCAAAGCATCGGCCGCGTTGTCGAAGTGCGTCTTTTTTCTGACGCCACTTCTGACTTTTGCGCCGAGAACCTTTCTTACCGATTTTTGCATCATTTTCTTGTCAGCTCTGCCACTACCGGCAACTGTCTTCTTAATGGTTCCCGGTGCATACTCGGCCACTTCTATTTTACTTCTTGCCGCGGCAAAAATCATCACGCCCTGGGCCTGACCCACCCTCATGGCGGTTTTAGCGTTGGTGGCAAAAAAAAGTTTCTCGATGGCGACAACGTCGGGCGAAAACTTTTTGAGGATACTGGTCATTTCCAAGTAAATATGTTCCAATCTTTTGCCCGGAGAGCCGTTTTTGTCCGTCTCGATAAGGCCAAATTCCAAGACCTCAAAATTTCTTGAAGAAGTCTTAATCATCCCGTAGCCTGTGGTCGCCGTTCCTGGGTCAATCCCTAAAATCAACATCGATTATATTATACGCTCTGGTAAGCTTATTTCCTCTTCTTTTGAAAGAAAGCCAGATAAACAATCTCCAAGATGCCTCCCGTACTCAGTATCAGAAGAGCAACATACCACCAGCTCTGGTTATTCCTGGCCGCCTTCCACATCGAAAGACCTTTCCAAAAAAGTGCCCAAACAATAAAGACGACCACCAGGACTGTCGGGAAATTGGCTATCGGGTCGTAGAAAAGTTCTTTGTTCAGAATTCTCACTGCCCCTCTTATTTTATTGAACCATAATTGAAAGGGTAGGTCTAGTGTTGGAGAGGGGTGGTTGGAATAACCTCCTCTTTAACTCGAAGTGTCAGTCTGGAACTCATCTCGAGGATTCTTTTATGGCTTCTAACAAAATTCCTATTCCCTCATCAAGAACCTTGTTTTCGATTACTAATGGCGGCATGAGTTGAATTACATTGTCATTATCACCCAATAAATGTAGCCCTTTATCTCTAGCTTTTTTAGTTATCATGGGGAAAAGGTCGAGGTACTTTTCTTTTGTTCTTTTATCTTTTACTAACTCTATTCCGATTTCCATTCCGATTCCTCGGATATCTCCAACACGAGGGTTATCTTTTAATTCTCTTTTTAGGACCTCGATAAGATATTTACCATTCTTTGTGGCTTGTTCCCAAACCATGTCTCTTTTGTGGATTTGCAGAGTCTTTAAGGCGGCAGCACAAGCAACTGGCGTCCAACCGAAAGTGGATGTTAAATTCGCTATATCAAAGACCTTGTCAGCAATTTCTTTTCTAGTTACCATTGTTCCTATCGCACAAGCACCATTGCTTATTCCTTTTGCGAAAGTAACAATATCTGGAACTATGTTTTCTATCTCCATAGCAAATAACCTGCCGCATCTAGAGAACCCTGTTCCTACTTCGTCTAAAATCATTAGAGTTCCATACTTTTTAGTTAGATTTCTTACTACTTTCAGATATCCTTTTGGTGCGACTCTAGTATTTCCCCACCCAGTTACAATGCCGGCTTCAGTTACTATCGCTGCAACATCTTTTTTGGCTAATATCTTTTCAAGTTTGTCGGAAAACTCTTCAAGTATTATTTTGGGATCACGATTATCCCTATAGGTTTCTGGATAATCAATTTGTATAAACTCCGGTACCATTGGAGAAATAGCTTCGACATATTTTGGTAAATATCCCAAAGACATAGTTCCAAAAGATTGTCCGTGGTATGTATCTTTAAAACCAATTATTTTCTTTCTACCTGTAAAGGCACGGGCTGTTTTAATTGATTCCTCGTTTGCTTCTGTTCCACCTGTTGCTCTTGCCACTGAAGCTAGCTCTTTCGGTAAGGAATCGGTCAGCAACTTTGCGTATTCTTGTTGGATAGGATCGGTGGTCTCCATTGGAGAATAAAGATTAGTTTTGGCTTGTTTAACTACTGCGTCAACAATTTCGGGATTGTTCCATCCAAGATTAGAAACATTCCACCCCGAAGAAAAATCGAGAAGCCTCTTTCCTTTCTCTGTCCATAGATAGCTTCCCTTCGCCCTCTTTAAATTAAACTCCCATGGAGAAGAATTGGTGTAGATTATTCTGTTTTTTAACATTCACCTGAATTGTATATTTTGAATTAGAATTAAGCAATACGATGCAGTCGGAATTTAGGGAAAATTGACGAAGTAGAGGATTTTGGACTTGGCTTTGAGTTCTTCGACCCACTTTCTGTATTCATCGTTAAGTTTTTGCTGGAACAACTGGCCCCTGATATCTTCCTTGACATCTTCAAGAACCGCCCCCTCATCCAAAAGTGCCTTATTCTCTTCAAAATATTTGGCGGTGTCTTCCTCGCTGATGTTAATTTTTTGAGAAAGAATAACCTCTACGGTTTTTTGAATCCTGATTTGGTCGATGAGGTCTTTTTTTGTCTGTCCCCGGGCCGCCAGAGCCTCCTCGAGGGTTAAGCTTTGACCTTTCAATATCTCCTCGATGGAGGTTATCTGGGTGTTGATGACATCGTCGGATATTTTAACCCCCAGGCGGCCTGCTTCCTGGAAAATGAGCGACCTTTCCACCAGGGTGTTTAAAACATCGCTTCCGCCCTGCTTTTCAAGCGCCTTAATCACGGCAATCCTGCTCACGGGCCAACCATTGACCAGCGCCGCCACAAAGAGCGACTTGGTGAGAGCCAGAAGAATGGCTATCAGAATAATTATGGCTGAGTATTTAAACTTTTTATTCTTTAGGAGGTTTTCCGGAATTTTAAGTTTAACCATTGACTCTTAAGATTTAAGATAGTCTGCGTGCTCCCAAACATCAAGTCCCAAAATCGGCAACCGTGAATTCTTCACCGTGGCCGGGGTAGATGGTTGTGTCCCCAGGAAGTTTTAATATTTTAGCAACTGAAATTTTCAAACCCTCTTTGTCAGAATAGCCGAAATCATATCGGCCGACTCTTCCGTCTTTAAAAATCAAGTCGCCCACAAAGGCTATTTTTGCTTCTTTGCTCGCTAGAGTGATACTTCCCGGGGTGTGGCCGGGAGTCTCGATGACGAAAAAGGGGCTTCCGCCAATTTTTAAAACATCTGCCTCAGCCAAGTTTTTATCAATTGAAACGGGAAACGCCTCGACTTTCCCAAAATGTTTGGCGGTTTGCGGCAGTCTTTGAAGTAAAAAATCGTCCTTGCTGTTCATATAAAAAGGAATATTATAGGCAAGTTTAAGTTCAAAAACCGCCATCACATGGTCCAGATGTCCGTGGGTGGCCACAATGAGCGTTGGCGTTAACTCCAAGTCGTTAATGACTTTTTCTAGATAGTCGGCTTCGTCTCCGGGGTCGATAATGACGGCTTCTTTAAAATTTTTATCAAAGACCAAATGGCAATTTTCGGCCATCTCGCCAACCGTCAAGGTCTTAACATTCAACAAAGGAGAGTTACTTTTCCTTGCGGGCATGTTTGGCCTTTTTCTTTGAAGACTTTTTTACTTCTTTTTGGGAGAGCTCGCGTGATTGCGCTCTTGCATAAATTTCGGCCACCTCTCTGGGGGACTTCTCCCTGGTAAAGTAAAGTTTGGCGTGCCTGACACCCGAGGTTCCCCTTTTGACCACCTCAATTTTTTCCAAGGAGGGAGAGGTCAAAGGAAAAATCCTTTCGATGCCGATGTTTCCCGCTCCAATTCTTCTTAGCGTTACCGTTTTCCCTTCCTGGCGGTTTTTAAGGGCAATGACCATGCCCTCGAAGATTTGGGTTTTTTCTTTCGCGCCCTCCCTAATTTTTTGGTGAACCTTGATTCTATCGCCGACACCAAATTCCGTCTCGTGATGTAGCGTTTTTAGGGCCATGTTGGCTATTGTACACCGGCTAAGCTTAGGCTTCAAGGATATCGGCGATACTCCTGGCCAACTCCTCCGTCCACGCAATCTTAAGCGGTAATCCGTTGTTCTTCAAAGGAAGATTCACTTTTCGGGATTTTCCCGCAAAGACTAAAGTCACCGACATCTCGCCCGGGTTAGCAAGAAGCAGGCTCTTTAATTTTGTCAGCTCCCGGGGGCCGACTCGAGTGGGAATCCTGATATAAACATCTTTCTTATTCTCCCCGACTTCTTCCTGCGTTTTTATCGCCTCGACGATGAGGGTGGGCGATTCTTCCCGGGAATCAACCCTGCCTGAAATGAGCAGGGGCTTAAAGTCAACCCAGTAGCTTCTGGTCTCGTTAAAGATCCTGGGGAAAACGACGAGCTCAAGACTGCCCGTGTCGTCTTCCACTCGAACGAAGGCCATTTCGGCGCCGGAGGTTTTTGTCACCACGATCCTGACTTGGGTTACCACACAGGCGATTCTGACATTTTCTCCCAAATTCTCGTGGGGAGAAATTTCAAAAATCTTATGGGTGGCTTCGTGGGAAAGAGGGCTGATTAGCTCCCCCAGGGGTTTGGCCGAGAGAGAGAAGCCGAGCAGCTGTCGCTCCAGGCTCTGGAGCTCGTCTTGAGAAAATTCAGACACGTCGGTCCTGATTAGGCTGCTTACGGATTCTTTTGATTTAACGGTGTCACTCTCCCCGAAAAGGTCCTGTTGACCGGCGGAGCTTTTTGGTCTGACGACCCGGCTCCTTATCTCGTCGATTGAATAAAGAAGGGCCGCTCGGCCACCAAAGGAAGAAAGAGCGCCGACCTTAATCAGACTTTCCAGAACTTTTTTGTTGACCCGGCGGGCATCGGCCCGGGAAAGAAATTCCGCAAAGGAACTAAAATGGCCGTCCTTTCTGGCCTCAAGGATCGCCTCAATCGCCGCCTTGCCCACGTTTTTGATGGCCGAGAGGCCGAATCTAATGGCGCGACCGCTTTTGGAGTCTTTATCGGCAACAATGTTAAAGCCGACGTCGCTCTCGTTGATATCAGGCGGAAGAACTTTGACCCCCATCCTTCGACACTCATTGATGGCCGCGGAGATTTTTTCCGGGTCATTCGATTCGGCCGTTAAAAGGGCGGCCATAAATTCCACCGGGTAATTGGCTTTCAGATAGGCGGTTTGATAGGCAACCATGCCGTAGGAAGCCGCGTGGGCTTTGTTAAAACCGTAGCCGGAGAAGGGTTCAATTAGTTTAAATAGCTCCTCGGCTTTTTCGCCCGCCATTCCGTTTTTCATAGCCCCCTCAATAAATTTCTGCTTCTGCCTCTCCATTTCGGCCGGAATCTTTTTGCCGACCGCTTTCCTAAATTTATCCGCTTCTTCCCAAGAGTAACCCGCGATATTTATCGCCGTCGTAAAAACGTCGTCCTGATAAACCAGGAGGCCGTAGGATTTTTCCAGATAGTCTTTCATTCTCGGGTCAAAATACGAAATTTTCTTGGGACTGTTCTTCCGCTCGATATATTCCGGAATCTGGGCCATCGGCCCCGGACGGTAGAGAGCCACCATGGCCATCAAGTCTTCGACCCGGGTTGGTTTAAGCTCCTTTAAATATCTGGTCATGCCGCTGCCTGACAGCTGGAAAACTCCCATCGTGTCTCCCCGGGAAAGCATTTCGAACGTCTTGGCATCCGTAGTTGGAATTTTTTGAAGATCAATATCCACATCCCTTGCTTCTTTAACAATCGCAATCGAGGCGCCCAAAATCGAAAGGTTCCTGAGGCCCAGAAGGTCGAACTTTAAAAGCCCGATCGCTTCCCCCGGCGAAACGTTGGGGTCAAGCGCATCCATGTCGTATTGGGTAATTATTTTTTTCCCTTCCGGGTCAAGCTGGACCGGAGTAAATTCCGTAATTTCCGAGGGGGCAATCACCAGTCCCGCGGCATGAACCGAAATATGCCTCGCGCTTCCTTCCACCTCTTTGGCCAGTTCGATAACTTTTTTGGCATCGTTGTCAGCATCGTATAGTCTTTTCAGGTCCGGAGAAACCGCCAGGGCTTTTTCAATATTCATTGGAAAACCCTGAGAGCCTAAGGGGATGAGCTTGGCTATCCGGTCGCCCGTCGAATAGGGGTAACCAAGAACCCTGGCAATATCCCTGACGGCCGCTCTTGCCAGCATTCGGCCGAAAGTGCAGATTTGGGCCACTTTATCATGACCGTACTTTTCGCCCATGTAGTTAATAACTTCTTCGCGCCGGTCATCGGCGATGTCAAGGTCGATGTCGGGTGGGGAGGGTCGCCAGGGAGTCAAAAATCTTTCAAAAGGGAGTTCGTAAGTTAAGGGATTAATATTGACGATGCCGATGGCGTAGGCGACCAGCGAGCCGGCGGTTGAGCCCCTGGTGTTGGTGACGATTCCCATCTGGCCCGCCCAACGGGCCATGTCAGAAACGATGAGGAAATAGGTTGAGTAGCCTTTCTTCTTGATGGTATCGAGTTCATACTCGAGCCGCACCCTGGCTTCTTTTGACGGCTTTGGAAGTCTTTCCTTGAGTCCCTCCCTGGCTCTGACGGTTAACTCTTCGTCCGGGGTTTTTCCTTCGGTCAGTTCGTATTTCGGGAAAAACCACTTATCAAGGGTCAGGCTGACATCGCACTTCTCGGCAATTTTGACGCTATTTTCGAGGGCTTCCGGAAGGTCGGAAAAGAGCTCCGTCATTTCTTTGGGAGTTTTAAGGTAATAAGTCGGAGAATCGATAAAACGAAGGCGGGTGACGTCGCTGACGTTCTTGCCGGTGGCAATGCAAACGAGGGAATCCTGGGCAGTAGCATCTTCGGCCTTGACATAGTGGGCATCGTTGGTGGCAACAATGGGGACACCGAGTTCCCGGCTGAGTTTTTTCACTCCCTGAAAAATGGTTTTTTCATTCTCAGCCATTTTAGCCAGCTCGCTTCTAAGTTGGGCATTTTCGACATCAGCAATAAATTTGCCGTATTCGTGTCTTTGGACTTCCAAATAATAATCGGCCCCGAAAACTTCCGAAAACCACTCGACAATCTTCTTGGCTCCTTCGTAATTTCCCGAAATTAGGGCTTGGGCAATTTCTCCTTGGGGACAAGCGGAGGTGCAAATCAATCCTTTGGCGTATTTTGCCAGCGTTTCCCTGTCCACCCTGGGCCGGTAATAATAGCCTTCGAGGTGGGCAATCGAGGATATCTTCATTAAATTTTCGTAGCCTTCTTTGTCTTTGGCCAGAAGCAGTAAGTGGAAATTTTGGAATTTTCCTCGTTCGGGACGCTCCCGGTGATTGATATTGGTGGTGTAGCCCTCCATGCCGATGACCGGTTTGATGCCTTCTTTCAGGCCTCTTTTATAAAACTCGACCACTCCGTACATGGCTCCGTGGTCGGTAATGGCAACGGCGTCCATCCCGTTTTCCTTAATGTGGTCAAAAAGCTTGTTTATTTTTGAAAGACCGTCGAGAAGCGAATATTCGGTGTGAACATGCAGGTGGACAAACTTGGGAACCTTCATTTTTCTAATTCTACAACAAGTAAGTCTCTAATCATTTTCGAATCTCCCTTTCCTTTGAGTTCTTTTTGAACCAAGCCTATCAAAAATCCTAAGACTGCTGTTTTGCCTTGGCCATAGTCGGCAACCGGTTTTAGATTCTCTCTGACCACCTTTTTGACTGCTTTTTCGACATCGGCAGCCTTAGCGTATTGCCTCCGGGTCAGTTCAAGAATCCTTTTAATAAAACCCGCCGCTTCCGAAAAATCTTTATCCATATTTTTATTAACCATCAGCTCGGCAATTAGTGCCGGCGAGATATTTTCTTCTCTTTCCAGCCCCGCGGCCTTTTCAAAGAATTCGACTCTTTTTCTATCGGCGACTAAAATCTCCGAATAATCGGCCCTTACCCGGTACTCACTGGTTAGGCGTTTTCTCACTTGGTCCGGGAGTTCCGGTAGGGACTGGCTAATCTCTTTAACTTCCTCATCTGAAAATCTTAAAGGAGGAATATCCGGTTCGGGAAAATAGCGGTAGTCTTGGGCCTCTTCCTTTGTTCTTTGGGAAAAAGTTGTCCTTTTGGTCTCATCGTAGCCTCTTGTTTCTTGAACCACCGTCTCCCCCGAGGTTAGCAGTTTGATTTGTCTATCAATTTCCGAGACGATCGCTTTCTCTAAAAACTTAAAAGAATTAATATTCTTGAGCTCAACTTTGTAGTCAGGAACTTGAGCGTCTTGGGCCACTGAAACATTGGCTTCAAGGCGCAGGCTGCCTTTCTCCATGTCGGCCAAAGAAATACCCAAATATCTGGCGATTAACTGAACTTCTTTAAGGAAACTGACAACGCCTTTAGGGTCGTTAAAATCGGGCTCGGTGACCAGTTCAACCAGGGGAACGCCGCTTCGATTAAAGTCGATCAAAGAGGCTTTGTTGCCTTGAACTGTTTGGTGCACGAGTTTGGCCGTATCTTCTTCCAGGTGAATCCTTCTAATTCTAATTTCTCCAAATTTCCCCCCCGTACAGAGCGGAATATCGTACTGGCTAATTTGATACCCTTTGGGCAAGTCGGCATAGAAGTAGTGTTTTCTGTCAAACTTGGAAAAATTATTGACTTGGGCGCTAAAAGCTAGGCCCAACTTTAGGGTTAATAATAAGGCCTCCTTGTTGACATAGGGAAGGGCCCCGGGAAGACCCAAACAAACGGGACAAACTTGGGTGTTGGGGGGCCTGCCAAAATGGTCGGCCGAGCAGCCACAAAACATTTTGGATTTTGTCGCCAGTTCGATATGAACCTCGAGTCCAATGACGGCGGTAAAATTTTTATAGCGAAGCTGGTTACTCTTCTTCATGGTTTGGCGGCTGTTATAAACTTTTGGCCGTATTTTTTTGAAACGACGAATCCGCTAAAGAAAAGTCCCGACAATATTACGAAAAGAAACTGGATACCGAAAAGCTCGGTCAGAGTGGCGGAGAAAATAACCGGGACGATTGTTGCCAGGGTAACCAGGAACCAGTAGTTTCCGAAAACTCTCCCCCTCATCCCTCCCGGGGTGGCCTCCTGTAAAAAAGTCTGGGAAGGGATCATTACTCCCACAAAGGAAGCGCCGATCGCCATGACCATCAAGGCCCCGAAGAGAATTCTGACCCAGCCGGAAACTTCGGGGGTAATAAAGACAAGAAGAAGTATCGCCAGAGAAATTAAAAACAGCGAGGTCTCGATAATTTTTTTCTTTCTTAGTCCGCCTCTAAGAAGCTTCGAGACGGCAGTTGCACCGATAATGGCTCCGATGCCTGCCGGAACGACAATCAGCAAACCCCCCGAATTGATACTTATTTTGAAGATATTTACCGCCAGGACGGGCACGTTTACAACCACAACGGCCGCGGCAATCTGAATCGCCATCAGAAGCAAAAACGGGGCAAGGATGTTTCTATTTTCTTTAATAAATTTATAGCCCTCGACAATTCTTGAAAAAAATTTAACGACCCCTTTTTCAAAACTCTCCGGCAATCTTTCCCGGGTTCTTAGTTCCGGTAAAAAACTGACGCTGATAAAAGCCAGCAAAAGGAAGAGGCTCACTAGATAAAGAGAATATTCGAATCCTAAAAATTTATTTAAGACCCCGGCCACCCCGAAGCCCACGATAAGCGCCGACTGCTGGGTTAGAAAAAAAAGGCTGTTGGCTTGAGGCAGAAGATTTTTGGGAACAACACCGGGTAAAGAAGCCTGCTCGGCGGGGACATAAAACTGGTTAAGAAAAGAATAAGCAAATGCAATTCCGAAAAGAAGGAAGAAGCGCTCGGTGTGCGCCAGGGCATACCCTAATATCGCCAAAGATTGTAAAAGGTTGGTTATCATTAGCATCCTTCTTTTGGCTACCATATCGACAGAAGCGGCAGCAATGGGTCCGATTAATATGGCCGGCAATGCGTAGGAAACCCAAAGTAAGGAGGCGGCAATCGTCGAGCCGGTGATCGTAAAAATTCTCACCAGTAAAAGGAAATTCATGATATTTATGGCCAGCTGTGATAATAACTGCGAAGCCCAAAGATATAGAAACTTTGAATTTTTTAGAAGGGGTTTAAAAATTTCAACCATGGCTAAAATTAAATGGCAACTTTCGGCTGATAATCCGTCGCTTTCTGATAAAGCTCTCCCAAAGAAAAAAGTGTCTCTTCCGAAAACCTGGGCCCTAAAAGCTGAAAACCCAGAGGCAGACCATTTTTCGTAAAACCGCTGGGAATTGCTAGCCCGGGAATCCCCGCTAAGTTTCCGGCAACGGTTAAAATGTCGGCAAGATACATCTGAAGAGGGTTATCAGCTTTTTCTCCCAATTTAAAAGGCGGTGTTGGAGAAACGGGTGCCAAAATTGCATCGACCTCTTCAAAGGCTTGCTCAAAATCTTGAATGATTTTCGAACGAACTTTCATCGCTTTTAGATAATAGGCGTCGTAATAACCCGCGGAAAGAACGTAGGTCCCCAGCATGATTCTTCTTTTTGCCTCGGCCCCGAAAGAATTTCTGTCGTTCCCGTATCTAACCCCGTCGTATCGACCCAAGTTTGAGGAAACTTCGGCCGGCTGGACGATGTAATAAACTGAAATGGCGTATTTGGTATGAGGAAGGCTAACCTCGACAATTTCTATTCCTTCTTTCCTAAAAACTTCCATCGCATTTAGAATAGATTCTTCTACCTCTTTATCTAATCCCTCAATGAAGTACTCTTTCGGAATTCCAATCTTCAATTTCGAATTTTGCATTTTTGCTTTCGGATTTACGAGAGTTCCATCGTATCCGTCCTCGCCTTTGGTGATTTCAAATATGCGTCTTGCGTCTTCAACGGTTCTGGCAAAATGACCGACCGAATCAAGCGATGAGGCCATGGCAATTATTCCATATCGGGAGACGACTCCGTAGGTAGGCTTAAGTCCCACCACCCCGCAAAAATTTGCCGGTTGCCTGACTGAACCGCCGGTATCCGTTCCGCAAGCAATAAGAGAGAAATTGGCGGCGATGGCCGCGGCCGAGCCGCTTGAGGAGCCGCCCGGTACAAATTCGGGCTGCCAGGGATTTTTCGTTGGCCCAAAGTCTGAATTTTCTCCCGAAGCTCCGTGTGCCCAGGCGTCACAGTTGGTCTTCCCTACTAAAATGCAGCCAGCCTTTTGCAACCTCTCAACCACCGTGGCCGAGTAAGCCGGAACAAACGATTCTAAAACTTTTGAACCGGCCGTTGTTCTTATTCCTTTCGTCAAGAAAAGATCTTTGTAGGCAACCGTAACGCCCAATAAAGGATATTGGTTAAAAGCATCCTCTCCTGAATTTTCAAGTAATCTATCGACCTTAGCAGCCGCCTCAAAAGCTTGCTCTTCCGAAATCGTCAAGAATGCGTTTATTCCCTTGTCGTGTTTTTTAATTCTTTCTAAGTACTCTCTAACTATCTCGGCGGCCTTGAACTTTTTCTCCTTCAAGCCTGCCTGGGTTTCTTTTATTGTCAATGGCAAGTTCATTTATCCGTCCTTTCGGTCAATACTGCTTCAACTTTGAAATAACCGTTGTGGGTCTCTTCGGTTCCTGCCAGGGCTTCTTCGTCAGAGAGAGATTGTTGGGGCTTTAATTCGTCGGGGCGAAAGATATTCTCTAGTCCCGTTGTCTGGCTCGTTGGTTCCGTACTTTCGGTGTCAACTTCGTTGAGCTCGCCTATATAGTTAACGATTTCGTCTAGTTGCTTGAGGTATTTTTCTAGTTCTTTATCGCTAATACTTAGTTTTGCGAGGCTGGCTACGTGTTCAACGTCTTTCTTGGTAAGCTTGCTCATGAGCTTATCTTAAACCATCTTAGTTAGGGCCGCAATTCTCTCTGAGAGAGGAGGATGGGTATTAAATAGACCCGCCAACCAATCAACGGCTCCATGGCCTTTTTCCTTAAATGGATTGACAATGTAAAGATGGGCGGTGGCTTTATTGGCAGCTTCCAGCGGTTCGTGGTCTTTTGCAATTTTTTCCAAGGCTGATATTAAACCACTGGGTTGTCTGGTAAGCGCGACAGAAGATGAATCCGCAAAAAACTCGCGTCTTCTCGAAACCGCCAGCTGGATTAGTTGGGAAATTATCGGAGAGAGTATCGCAAAAATTATCCCCAGAAGAAGAAAAATAGCCGAGGCCTGACTCTCTCTTCTATCGCTTCTTCCGCTTCGAAAACTCACTCTAAGAAAAATATCGGCCAAGAGTGCAACCATTCCCACCAGGACCGCCACTATCGACATTAAACGCGTATCGTAATTTTTTATATGGGATAGTTCGTGTGCGATCACTCCTTCGAGTTCGGTTCTGGTTAGTTTCTGTAATAGTCCGGTTGTAGCACATACGACGGCATGGTCGGGGTCCCTGCCCGTTGCAAAGGCATTGGGAGCCGAATCTTCTATGACATAAAGCTTTGGCTTGGGAATTCCTGTGGCAATGCTTAGGTTTTCGGTGACGGTATAAAAATTAAAGTCCTTTTTTTTGTCCGCCGGGCGAGCGCCCGAAATAGAAAGAACAATTTTGTCGCTGGCGTAGTAGCTGACAAAAGTGATTAAGCCGGAAATGATAAAGGCCAGACCGGCAACCCCTAATCCCCCCGGCTCGTAGCCGAAATAAACTCCCATTGCCTGGGAAATTACGTAAACGGACACTGTCACAAAAAGAATAAATAGCCCGATAATTAGGGCACTTTTCCTTTTGTTAGCCGCCTGGGCCTCGTAGACATTAATCATTCCGATGTGTTATTCCCATCTTTAAAGCTTCACTTTGGGAGTTTCTGTTTCTTCCTCCGAGACCTTAAGGTGTTTTCCTTCGGTAGGGGTAATCAGCCCCGGTAATTCTTCAAGCTTTAAAAGATTGGCAACCAGACTGGAAGGCATGGTTACTCGTCGCACATTATAATCGGCTGTCAAGTCGATAACTAGGCGCCTGGCATACATAATTTTGTCAGCCGTGTCTCTAAGCTCATCCATCAATTTTGCAACCACATCCGAACCTTTGAGCTCAGGGTTGTCCTCGACTGCAATCGTAAGAGACGGCAGAACCGCGGCGAGTTTGGCCCCCGCATCCGCCATCTTCTGAACATTGCCTGAATCAACCGCAGTGGCGATGGCCTTTCTTGCTTCCGTCAGTTTTTCAAATATGCCTTTTTCGTGGGCTAAGTAGCCTTTGACCGAAGATTCAAGGTTGGGAATCAAGTCCGCCTGTCTTTTCAGTTGGTTGCCTATTTCCTGAACCGAGGCCTTAATCCTGGTTTTGGAACTGACAAAAAAGTTGTAAGTGGCAATAACCCAAAGTCCGGCTAAAACCAAAATTCCTATTAATAGATAAATCATCTTTTCTTCACCTCCTTTACATTACTTATTAATGTATCATTTTCTCAAACTCTTTCAAGCTCCGGCTATTAACGATGTCGTCTTTGGTGGCCCAGCCGCGTCTGGCAACGGAAACCCCGAACAGCATATTGTTCATGGCCTCCTGGTGGTGTGCGTCCGTCCCCAAAGTAAGTTTCACACCGGCTTTCACGGCTTCTCTGACCAAAGTATCGGGCAGGTCCAGCCGCATCGGCTCGGCATTTATTTCCAACCATTTCTCTTCTTTCTTGCAGAAACCCAAGATTTCCGGCCAATTAAGCTCGACACCTTCCCTCATGTTTAATTTCCTGGCGGTCGGGTGGGCGAAGATCTTGACTTTGGGGTAGGCTAGGGCAGCCAGCACCCTTTTGGTCATTGGCCCTCTTGCAAGTCTAAAGGTGGAGTGAATGGAGACAAGGGCGAAATCAAGTAACTCGAGGGCTTTTTCGGGAATGGCAAGTCCCCCTTCGGGAAGAATATCAATTTCGAGGCTATTGAACACTTTTTTTACGCGCGAATGCGCGGTTATTCTGCTTTCCTTAGTTCTTTTCACGAATGAGTAATTTAGTTTATCAACAGCCTCACGTTTACGCTTGAGAATATCTACAATTTGGTTTTCGTTGTGTTTGCTCTTACTTGGGTTGTGTTCGGTAAAAGCAATATATTCATAACCAAGCTCGTCGGCCTTCTTAATTATCTCCTCCATTGACGACTCGCCGACATCGTGACTAGTTTCTATATCAAAGTCCGAGTGAATTTGCAGGTCGGCCTTAATATCTTTAAGTTCAACCAGCTCGGGTAGTTTATGAGAAACAGCGGCTTCTATTTCTCCAGCATCTTCTCTTAATTCCGGAGGAATCCAGTCCATCCCCAATTTTTTATAGAACTTTTCTTCGAAAGCAAATTTCTGGAGTTTTCCTTTTGTCTTAATCCCGTATTCCGAAAGACTCATCCCGTGTTTTATCGCGTATTCCCTGAGAGCAATGTTATGGTGTTTGGAACCGGTAAAATGCTGAAGGAGGGCCCCGTATGAATCGGGCGGCTGAACCATGCAGTCTACCTGTACATCCCCGGGAAGAACTATCGAAGCGGTCCGGTCACCCTTCTCAAGAATCCTACTCTTTTTGGGGTAGTTGACAAAATGCTCAAGCGCTTCTTTGGGATTATCGGAAGAAACGGCGATATCAATGTCTCCCACGGTTGCGGCTTGGCGCCTCAAACTTCCCAAAGGATCGGCCCTTTTTACTACCTTACTTTTGAGCATCCATTCAATCACTAGGCCGGCATTAGCCGCGGCATACGGCAGAATGTGTCTTTTGGTTCTGCCTTTGGTCTCCTCTATGGATTTTAAAATGTCTGATTGGGACTCTTCGCCGAATCCTTCGAGTTCGGCAATTTTTCCTTTTTTCCCTGCTTTTTCCAACTCTTCCAGACTTTTAATCCCTATTTTAGTCACCAGTTTATAGGCGGTCTTGGCTCCTATCCCCGGTACTCCCATTAAATCAAACATTTCCTTGGGTAGCCCTTTCATAACTTCTTTGAAATGCTTCGATTTGCCGGTTCTAAAGAGCTCGTCCAAGTGGGAAGCAATCGACTCCCCTATCCCAGGTACTTCTTTGAGCTTGCCGTCGTCCCAAAGGTCTTTAAGTTCGCTGGAAGCGTGCTCTATCGCGTCAGCCGCCCTCTGATAGGCGATAATCCTGAATCTGTTTTTTTCCTCGCCTTTGAGTTGATACGAAGCCGCAATTGCCCTTAGAAGCTCGGCAATTTCGACATTGGTCATGTTTCTACTAAGTCTCATACACTTAGATCGTAGCACAGCTGTTTTTTAATGAGAACGTACCTAGCTTGCACCAGCTCTATTATTCTCTTATACTGAACCAGTGGAAGTAACAACTAACATCAAAGGGCAGCTTGCCGTTAGTAAGGCTGAGCTAAGAGCTTTTGAATTAGGTTTTTTACCGAGCAGGCCGCTCTACGACTCTCGCTACGACCTAATTATTGATATGCATGGCAAACTCATCCGAGTCCAAGTTAAATATGCAAATGGCAGGCCTTCTCATGCAAGGGGTTCGGTTGTAGTAAAACTTGATTATGAAAATAGGAAGAGAAAATTCTATACATACAAAAAAACCGAGGTGGACGCTCTAATTGTTTACGTTCCTCAAGTCGATAAATTGTGTTGGCTACCACAGAAAAAATTCATTGGAAAGAGAAAAATTCATATAAGGTTAGTAAAGCCAAAAAGTGGTCAAAGCAAGAATATCACTTTTGCTAGAGACTATTATTGGTAAATATTGTAAAATACACTTGTTTAGGGGCCGTAGCGTAGTGGTTATCGCGTCTCCTTGTCAAGGAGAAGACCGAGGGT
>Ga0209727_1000229_pt1 | contig 70526 bp, 64 predicted proteins | sample RifGroC1_FD_183995 | JGI IMG/M metagenome (GOLD analysis project Ga0209727, IMG submission 183995) | Groundwater microbial communities from Rifle, Colorado, USA - Groundwater C1 (SPAdes) (version 2) | ecosystem: Environmental > Aquatic > Deep subsurface > Groundwater | place: Rifle, Colorado... | reverse complement strand
TAATCGGGTAGCGGAGAAGGCCCCGAAGACGACTTCGGCGCCGTATCGGCGCCGAGTAACGCGGCAATTTCGGGATCGATATCGCCTTGGAACATGGTATCTTGGCTCATTTCGGAATGGCTCTAAGAAATAACTGGAGGTGAGGGGAATTGAACCCCTGACCTTTTGAATGCCATTCAAACGCTCTAGCCAACTGAGCTACACCCCCAGAAGGTGACTGGACTATAGCCGAACGCACCGGACGTGTCAAGCGAACCGATGCAGGCTCCGATTTTGCCTCTTTGGCCAGTATATGCGAGGCCTGTCGGAAGGTAAAGCGCAAATTGACCGAGCGCGGTAGAATAGCTTCTATGATTGTGAGCGCCTCGCGTCGTACTGATATTCCCCGCTTCTATTTCACGTGGTTCATGAATCGCGTGAGGGAGGGATACGTCGATGTCGCGAGTCCATTCGATTCGCGAAAGATACGGCGGGTGGAGCTGCTTCCCGATCTGATAGAAGCGATGGTGTTCTGGACCCGCGATCCCCGTCCGGCCCTGCCGTTTCTTGGTGAATTGAGCGATAGGGGATTCCGGTACTATTTCATGACCACCGTAACGGGTTATCCGAGATCGCTAGAAGCCGGAGCGCCGGAAATGACCGGCATCTTGGAAGGACTGGAGGAGTTGGCTCGATTTATCGGTCCTGATCGGTCGATCTGGCGCTACGATCCCGTTTATCTATCGCCCATGACCGGAGCGAGCTGGCATCGGAATAATTTTGCCCGGCTCGCCGAGGCCATGGAGGGTAAGACCCGCAGGGTCGTGTTAAGCCTGTATGAGGGATACATGAAAACGGAGCGACGCCTCGTACGGCTTGAAGGGGAAGGATTGGCCCCCGAAGGTGTCCGCGGCGCCGACGGACTCATGCTTCCCGGGACCAGGGCTTTGATGGAAGACCTCGCCGCTACCGCCCGTTCGCGCGGGATCGACGCGCGCACCTGCGCCGAGACCGACGGATCGACGGGGCTGCCCCCGAACGCCTGCGTGGACGCGGAATTGATCGGACGGCTCTGGGATGTCGAGGTCGATTCGCGCAAGGACCCGAACCAGCGTCGCGCTTGCCGCTGCGCTCCGAGCGTGGATATCGGCGCATACGATACCTGTCCAGCCGCGTGCGCCTATTGTTATGCCGTCGGAAGCCTTGAACGCGCCGCAACGCGCTACGCTTCCCACGATGCTTCGTCCGTCCGGCTTTGACAGGCCGTCCGCATCGATAACCGGATTAGGAAATTTTCGCATTATTTATTAGCTTTATCATCATATAGGAGACCATGGCGGGAAAAATCATGTTGATCAGAAAGAAAGCGGGATCCGACTATACCTGTACAGTCCCAGATTCGATCCTGGCCGAAAAATTGACCCCCCTGCAGTTTGCGGTGACCCGTACCGGCGCGACGGAAAGGCCCTTCCAGAATGAATATTGGGACAACCATGAGCGGGGTATCTATGTCGATGTGATCGACGGAACTCCGTTGTTCGCCTCTTCGGCCAAATTCGAGTCGGGAAGCGGTTGGCCGAGCTTTTGGGCGCCGATCGATCCGGAGAAGATCGAACTGGTCGAAGACAGGGCATTCGGGATGCGGCGGATCGAGGTGCGCTCGAAATCCTCGGGCTCCCACCTCGGACATCTGTTCGATGACGGTCCGGAGCCGACGGGGATGCGTTATTGCATGAATTCCGCTTCCTTGCGTTTCATTCCTATGGAAGAAATGGCGAACGAGGGCCTGGAAGGGTACGCACGTCTTTTTGAATAGCGACGATTCATTTCACTTGACCCTTACGTAGGGTCAGGGTTTAGCATCCAGTACATGAATCAGGAAGAAGCCCGGTATACTGTATCGGCCCTCGCCGGATTGTCGGGGATCAGCGTGCGGACGCTCCATCATTACGATAGCATCGGCTTGCTGGAACCTGGAGCGCGGACGATCGCGGGATACCGCAGTTACGGGTCCGGGGAATTGCGGAGACTGCAACAAATCCTGTTTTTCCGGGAACTCGGTTTCCCCCTGCGGGAAATTCGGCGGATAACCGGGAATCCTGACTTCGATGCCACGGAAGCACTCAGGGAACACCGGAGGCGTCTCCTGGAAAAAGCGGAAAGGCTCGGACGGCTCCTGGATACGATCGATAAAACCATCGCGGCTGCGGAAAAGGAAGGAAGTATGTTGAGCGATAAGGATCTCTATGAAGGGTTTTCCGCTGAAAAGGCCGAGCTTTGGAAGTCCGGCGCTAAAGCGAAATATGGGGAGACCTATGAAGAATCGGACCGCAAGTTGCGCGGAATGACCAAGGAAGAGTTCAAGGCGATCATGGTGCACGGCGGAACTCTGGAAACCGAATTGATGCTCCTTAAGCGGGCTGGATTGTCCCCGGTTTCCGCTCAGGCGCAGGATCTAGCTGCCCGCTGGCGCGAGCACATCGAAAATTTCTGGTTGCCGACGAGTGAATCCTTTTCAGGACTCGGTTCCATGTATGTGGATGATCCTGCATTTCATTCACGTTACGAAGCCATGGAACCGGGACTTGCCGAATTCATGCGGGACGCGATACATGCATACGCGCGAGATAACATGGACGTATGAACAAATCAACGAATTTGCTCAGAGGTAAAGCTGCAGCTGCCGCGGCGGCCGCGTTGTTCTCCGCGTTCTCATCTTCTTCTTGTGCCGCGGGTCCCGGGCACAGGAATGAATCGGGCGCCCCGTCCGAATCCTGGACGCCCGATTTGGCCGAGTACCGGGCTTTTTACGGTTGGGACGACATTGACGGGACGTGGACCTGGTCGCGAGTCCGCTCTGGTGAAGATAAAGAAGTTGCCTTCCACCAATTCCGGAATCCGGATGCTGAACCGAAGGGGACTCTCTTCCTGCTGCATGGTTATCTTGAGCACGCATCCTTGCGCGTTCCGATAGCGAGGGAAGCGGTGGTTGACGGCTGGCTCGCCGTGGGGATCGACTTGCCCGGCCATGGACTTTCTTCAGGCGTTCGGGCGGACATCGGAAGTTTCGGGGAATACACCGACGCCCTTGGTGCCGTGGTCGCTTCCCGGAACTGGCCCGAACCCTGGAGGCTGATCGCGCATTCGCTGGGAACGGCGACTGCCTTGCTGTATATCCAGCGCTCCGGGAATCCGTTCGAATTCGTCGTGCTGGAAGCCCCGTTGATTCGTACCTATCTCTGGGAACCATCCGTAGTCGCCGCCCGGATTATGGGGGATGCCGTCCGCGAGTTGCCGAGGAGGAATGCGGGCATTCCGAAAAACGGTTCGTTCTATTCGACGCTGACTGAAGATCCTTTCTACATGGAGCGTGTGCCGGTCGGCTGGTTTCCCGCGCTCGAGCGCTATGTGAAGGACTCGGAATCCTGGAAGGGCATGGAGGGTAGATTTTTGCTGCTGCAGGGGACTGCCGATACGGTGGTGGACGCGAAATACAACCTTCCCTTCCTCCACCGCTTGATTCCCGGAGCCGAAATTGTTGAGATCGAAAAGGGCGGGCACCACCTTCTTCGTGACGAGGGTCCTGCAGGGGATGCCGCCCGGCATGCCGTCCGAGAACGCTGGCGCTAGCCAGGATGTCGTACTGGGAAAGCTACTGGAGCGGGTCGGCTCAGTACGTCTCTTCGATCGTGCGGATCAGGGAGAACCAGAGTTCATTCGCCGGCGTAGGAACTCCGAATTTCTTTCCGAGTTCGACCACGGTTCCCGCGAAAATCTCTATCTCCGTTTTCCGCTTGGCGAGCACGTCCTGGAGCATTGAAGTCATGTTGTCGCCGTTGAGGGTTACGAGCGTAGCTTCCCAGCGGGCGAGATCTTCTTCCTGTAGGCAAACGCCGACGGCTTGGGACAGGGCGATAACTTCCCGCATGCCGCTTGCCATTGCGGCCTTGGCTTCCGGAATGGTCTGGAAAACCCGATAGGGAGCGCGGAGCACGGCGGACGCCTGGTTCACTCCGACGTTGATCATGAATTTATACCAGAGGGTCTTGAGCATGTCCTCAGGCACTTCATAGCCGATCCCCGCCGAATCGAAAAAGCGGGCGAGGGCGGCGATGCGATCCGTCCATCGGCCCTGAATATTCTTGGGTTCGCCGAAAGAGATTTTGCCGCCCGAGGTGAACCGGGTTTCGTTCCCGATCCGAACCGCATCGATCCCGAGTATCATCGCAAGCGGACAGGGTCCGTAGGCTTCCGCGATGATTTGCTCGCTCAAGATTCCGTTCAGCAGCGACAGGATTATTGTCCGCGGGTTTACGTGCAGGCGCATCTGCTTGATAGCGGCGTCGAGATGGTGGCTTTTGACGGCGACGATGATAAGGTCGAAATCGCCTTTTTCGGAGGGCGAGATGAGGGGAAAATCATGCCGGATCCCGTTTACAATGAAACCTTCGGCACGATAGCGTTCGAGGCGTTCGCCTTCGGCGAGGACGTGGACGAAGCCGGGTTTGGAGCGGTGGATGATGGACGCGACGGCGGCGCCCACCGCTCCGGCACCCACTACGAGAACCTTGTTGATCTCTCCCATTCAAGCCTCCGTTCTGAACATTGTGCGTATGCTTTTATTATGTTCCAATTGCGGCTTCTGCCTGGAGGCGAAGGAGCCGCGTCGAATTCCGCAGTGGGAAGAAGCAATGGAAACCCCGAGCGGATGGAATGCCTGAACCCTTAATGCCCAAGTTTGGCCAGGAAGCCCTGTTGGGATATATAGTTGCTTTCGGCGATCAGCTCGCCGTTCCGATAGTACCGCACATAGGGAACCGACCGGTTACCGAAGACGTCTTCCTTGAATTCCATGAAATCCTCAAAGAAAGGTTCCTTATCATATTCAACGTAGCGGACCGCTATAGCTCCCGCGGGGGCCGCGGCCTCGGCGGCTTCAAGATAGCCGCTCATGAAGCTCCATTGGGGGCACCAGCTCTGGGTGAGGACAAGGGCGACGGCGGGCGCAAGACGTCGTGTCGTGAGGGGAAATTCCCCCGATTCGATCGCGGAACGGCATTCGGCTTCGGTAAGTTTGATTGACATGTATTCAGGATACGTGATGACGTTCTCTTCGCCAAGACTCCGGCGGCCGCCTGAAAAGAGCGGAATTGACTTGAACCGGAGACGGGTAGATACTTCCCGGTAGCCCTGTTGGCGGGGCCTGCGGTCCGCGGATTATTCGCGGGCGTTGGCGGTGGATTCACAAGTTGGAAGATATGGAACGATATCCAGGAAGCGTCCTATATCGCTCCCGAGATCATGTTTGAGGCGGGCGTGAAATATGAGCTATCCAAATTCGGACTCGTGAATTTCTTTGCGGAAGCATCCGTCGGCGCGAAAAACCCTCTTGGAGATTCGTGGACTTACAAGGATAAGGACGGAAACAAATTTAGCGGAGGCACGAAACCTGCCGATACGCCAAATCCTTTCTACTACGGCATCGGTTTCGGGTATTTTTTCTGATTGAAGGGGGCCGGATGGTCAGCTACGTACCGTACTGGTGCGAGGAGAACGTGTTGCGTTTCCTCGCCGGCGGCGTTGCCGATTCCGGCGCCGGGGTTCTTGATACACGGGCTCTCTTCATACTTCCGAAGAATCGTAGCGTTGCGGTTTTTTCGCAGCGTGCGGGGCGGGCCGGCGACGGGTTGGTCATCTGGGACTACCATGCGGTAGCCCTCGTAGGCGCTCCGGCTGTGGGGTGCCATGGAGCTTCCTGGCTGGTTTTCGACTATGATTCGAATCTGGATTTCGGGATTGGGGCGGAGCGCTGGCTGGAAGCCTCCTTCGGCCCGCTCGGTTCCTTCGGATCGGCCGGAGCGGCATACGCGCCCCTGTTCAGGATCCTCGATGGACCGGCCTATGTCGAGCGCTTCTTTTCGGACCGGTCCCATATGAAGGCTACCGACGGATCGTGGATGGAGCCGCCTCCGCCTTGGCCCGCGTCCGAAGCGGCCGGCGTCCGGCCGGACGAACGCTGGACCCTGGCCGAGCTCCGCGATGTAGGGAAAAAGACAGGAGGGGGAACCTGCGATCTGGTTGGATTGCGGCGTTTCTTGGATCAAGGCGCGTGCTGATCCTTCAGCGCTTACCCGAATGGATGGCCGCCGATAGCGCGTCCCGCTTCTCGTCCACGACTCCGGACCACATCAGAGAAAGCTCCAGCGGTGTGAGCGTTTCGCGCACCCGGTCCAGAAGCCGTTCCCTCAGTTCGTTGGCCTTCTCGATATCCTCGTAAACGGTATGGTATTTGAGCGGAAGGACCATAGGCGCCTTTTCTTTGAGCTTCCCTTTCATGCGTATCGCATACTCGCGGCCGATAGCGGCGTATTGGGAATGGATGCGCTCCGCGTATTCCAGGCATAGGCTGTCGAAGTTCGGGATGGCGCGCGACAGGCAAATGAGTTCCGCGAGGGTGTCGATGGCGCCGAGGTAGTCCTGGTCCAAACGGAAGAGGTCAAGCGCCTTCTGAGCCAGCCCCATCATCGTGGTGTTCGTGAGCGACGAGTTCTTCTGAGAGGCGTCCGGAATAATCTTGAACTCGGGCATGGCGGCGTATACCCTGCGGAGCAGCATCGCAAGGCTCGTGAAAAGCCCGTCCTTCCAGGCGGCCGCTTCGGCGACCTTGAAAAGTTCCACGATCTCATCTTCGTAGCGCAGACGGTAATCCTCATCCTCCTTGAAGATCACTTCGCAAACGGAAACGGAGAGACCCTTGAAGTTGATCTTTCCGGTATTGAAAAACCGGAGAGGGCGGTCGGAGAAGTACCCGTGCGGGTTATTTTTCGTCTCGGAAGCGAAGCTCGTATGAACGGTCTTGGTGATGAGGATACGGGAGCGGTCTCCCGATAATTCGTTCGCGCGACCCTGGAGGCGGGCAGCGGTGTTGACTACCCCGCCGGACAGGTCCCCATCGCGCGTTATGATGAAGGGCGTGAATTTTCTGCCGCCCGCGATGCCCGCTGAAATGTGCATATTCTCCAGGATGATCTTGTCGCCCGGACGATGCTCGTTTTCGCTTGAGAAATTGATCGCCCGCTTGTTGGAGAAGTACGCGATGATATCAAGGGTGGTCGCGAGCATATCGGCGGCCGAAGCTCCGACGAGGATCATCTCATCTCCCTGCCTGCGCTGCAGGACCACATCGTACCGACGCGCAATTTTGACGACATCGTTCTGCAGCATGTCGTCGAGCATTTGGAGCATGGACAGGTTGTTTTTGTTCTTCTCGCAGAAGCGCGTATAGCCGTGGAGATCCAAGAAACCGACGTAGACGTCAGAAATGGTGAGATTCCGCTTGAGGGTTCCGCAATTCGGATAATTCGGAAACGGGATGACGATTTCGTTCCAGATCTTCGGATAGGTGTCGGCGTCGATATCGCGGAAGAATCCCCAGTACAGCTTCTTCACCATCCTGAAAAGCCTTGTATAGACCGCGGTGGTTTTTCTGTCCCGGGGAAGATTCCGTGCATACTCGAGCAAGGCCGTGAAACTGGTGAGTTCGCCCGAGACTATCCTCTCCGAAAGGAAATGGTAAAGTTCATGGCCGGGGGTCGCATCATTGTATTCTTCCAAGGTTTTCAATTTTTTTTCCTTTAAGGGAAGTGTACGATGGATTTGCCGGGGACTCAACGTAATCTTCGCTTCCTTTTTGAATTGGTGACAGAACGGTACGATACTGAAGGGTGACAGGAGGCAAAATATGAAACCGTTCGAGATTAGCGAGGCTGAATTTCCGGAGGAGACCGTGCTTTCCATCCGGACCAAGGATTCTCTCGGTGCGATCGGGAAGCACATCGGGGGACTGTTTGCGATGGCCGCTTCCAAAGGGTTGAAGCCCGCGGGCCCGGTATTCGCCGTGTATTACGAAAAACCCGTCAATCCGTCGAGCGTGGACTATTCGATCTACCTGCCTGTAGAAGGCAACGCGGAGGAGTTGGACAAGCACGAGGATTTCGGGGGAGAACATTGCCTGAAGCTCCGGGTGAAAGGCTCGTATTCGCGCTTCACGGAGGCGTATGCGGCGCTGGAGGCGGAATTCGCGAAGCGGAAACTCGAAATGGCGGGACCTCCGCGGGAGGTATACGTCCGCGGACCGATTTTCGGCTTCCTGACTTTCATCCCTACGATGATCACCGACATCTACTTCCCGATCAAGGGCTGACGGCGGCCGGCTTGCCCTCGGAGACAAGTGCGGGTACCCTTTCCTCGCGGTCGTTCCCGGCTGCGCGAAGGAGTATCCGTGGCCCTGTACCGCATCAACCAGCTCGCCCTTCCGCTTGACGCCGACGAGTCCGAGATTCCCCGGCGCGCCGCAAAACTGCTCAGGATGGAATACTCCGCCCTTCTCAGAACGACGATCGAGCGCAAATCGGTCGATGCCCGTGACAAGGACGATATCCGGATCGTGTACGGTCTCCTCGCGGAAACGGACGGGACCCTCCCCCGGTCGGTTCCCGCCTCGGTCGCTGCCCTCGCTCCGCCTCCCCTTCCCTACGAAATCCCTCGGGCGGGGCGGCCGTTTTCCGTCAGACCCGTGGTCGTTGGAGCCGGACCCGCGGGGCTCTTCGCGGCGCTCACGCTCGCGGAAGGGGGCGCACGGCCGATCGTGCTGGAGCGAGGGGATCCGGCAGAGGCGCGCCATCGGGCGATAGAAGCTTTCGATGCGGGCGGAGACCTGGACGGTGAATCCAACGTTCAGTTCGGAGAGGGCGGCGCGGGAACCTATTCCGACGGAAAGCTGACGACCCAAGTGAAGGACGAAAGGGGGCGGAACCGGAAGGTCATCCAGGAACTGGTTGCTGCCGGTGCTCCGGAAGAAATCGCCTGGCTCGCGAAACCCCATGTCGGCACCGACCGGCTCCGTTCGGTGGTGGTCGGCCTGCGGCGCAGGATAGAGTCCCTCGGGGGCGATTTCCGCTTCCGCTGCCGGGTGGACGGTATCGATGTCGGCGCCGGCGCCGTGCGCGCCGTCCGGGTGGGAACCGAACGATTGGAGACCGACGCCGTAGTCCTTGCCCCCGGTCACAGCGCGCGCGACGTCTTCGCCCTGCTGGAAGTCCTCGGCGTGGCGATGGAACGAAAATCCTTCGCGATTGGGTTGCGTATCGAGCATCCCCAGGAACAGATCTCCCGGAGCCAGTACGGTCCTCGGTGGAACCATCCCCGCCTGGGTGCGGCTGATTACAAGCTCGCGGCAAGAACCTCCGACGGGCGGGGCGTATATAGCTTCTGCATGTGTCCCGGCGGGACCATAGTCAATTCCAGTTCGGAGGCGGGCGGAGTTGTCTGCAACGGAATGAGCGATTTCGCGCGGAACGGCAGGAACGCGAACGCGGCCATCGTGGTGGCGGTCGGTCCGGAAGATTTTGGCGGAGAAGACCTGCTCGCGGGGGTCGAATTCCAGAGGCGCTGGGAACGCCTGGCCTTCGCGGCGGGCGGCGGCGCTTATTCGCTTCCGGTCCAGATCTTCCGGGATTTCCGTGCGGGAAACAGGACGACGGCTCTCGGTGGGGTGCTGCCTACGGCTACGCGGGGTTATGCGCTCGCCGAACTGGGCGCCTGCCTGCCGCCCTTCGCGGCACGCGGCATAGCCGAGGGTATCGCGCGTTTCGGACGCTCGCTGGAAGGTTTCGACCGGGATGACGCGCTGCTGACGGGAGTGGAGACGCGGACTTCCTCGCCCCTGCGGGTACTTCGCGACGAGAACGGGGAAGCCTCTCTCCGGGGACTGTTTCCTGCAGGCGAGGGCGCGGGATACGCGGGAGGAATCATGTCCGCGGCGATGGACGGCATAAGGGCAGCCGAGCGCGTCCTTGCCGGGCGGTTGACCAAATAGGCGCTTACGCGAAGAATCATTCTATTATGTCCATGGTAGAAAAACCCTTCCGCTCGCTTTATGCGACCCTTTTTTCGATTTTCATCCTATTCGGAACCTCGATGACGATCATCGGCGCAACCCTACCCCGTATCCTATCGGATTTCAGCTGGGACTACGCAACGGCGGGCGCCGTCATCGCCGCCGGCGCGGTCGGTTACTTCATGTCGACCTTCGCGGCCGGAGTCTTCGTCGCCAAATTCGGCGCGAGGGCAGTGATACTCGCGGGACTCGCACTGGAAATTTCCGGCCTGACGTTTTTCGCCGCGACGCCCTCGGCGCCCCTGAATCTGGCGCTCAACTTGGCCATCGGAATCGGCCAGGGTTTCATCGAACTGACCGTGAACTGGGCGACTCTGCGGATGGATAAATCGGGCACCGGCAGGGCGATGAACCTCATGCACGGAGCCTTCGCCGCAGGAGCCTTTGCCGGGCCTTTCGCGATAGGGCTATTGCTCGGCGCCGATCTACCCTGGGCATACATATACCGCGGGATCGCGGTGCTCTTCGTGTTTGTGGCGATTACGGTCGCCTTCCTTCCCTTCACAGCCTTGGGCGAAGAAAGGAAGCAGGCGAAAATTGACAAAAAGGTTTCCCTTCTCGGTCATCCGGCGTACTGGCTGGGATTTTTCGCCCTTCTGCTGTACGTGGGCGTGGAACTCGGAGTATCCAACTGGATCGCCGAATACTTCGTATCGGTTTTCGGTGCAGCCGCGGCGACCGGTTCCTTCATGGTAAGCCTGTTCTGGGGCGGCCTCCTGCTCGGCCGATTCGGGTTTCCCCTTTTCCTCAAGGACGCCAGGCAGGGCGTCGTCCTGATTTCCATGTCTATCCTTATGACGGTTTCGGTGGTGGCCCTTGCCGCCTTCAGCCTTCTGGAGGCCGGACCGTACGTCATACCCTTCGCCGTTACCGTATCTTTCCTGGCCGGTCTCGGCTGTTCCATCGTTTATCCGATCGTCGTCACCTTCGTTGGCGGAATCTTTCCGGGCGCCCAGAGCGAGGCGATCGGCTTCGCTTCAATGGGCGGAGGCATCGGGGCGTTCGTCTTTCCCTATCTCATGGCGAACGTATCGGGCGTCTGGGGACTCGGCGCGGGTTTCGCGACCTATGCGTTCTTTTCCCTGGCGGTGGTTGCCGCTTGCGTCGGTTTGGTGCGGGCCGCGGCGAAATCAACCAAAACCGGGAGCGCGGCAACGTAGCTCGCCGGAATCCTGGAGGGGGACCGCTATTCGAATACGAACTTTCCCCTGACCATACCCATCCAGCAGGAAAAGGGAAGTTCCTTCCTGTTTCCCGGATCGAACTCGACGACCGAGTCCTTTCCCTGGGAGACGCGAAACCTGAGCTTTAGCGCGGGTATGATGACCGCGTTGGTGCAGCCGGAAACGGCGACGCCCTTCACCGTCCAGCGCACTTTGGCTCCCTTGGGTACGCGTATGACGGCCGGCTCGAAGCCCTTTGCGGTGACGCTCATCGAGGCTTCGAAGTATTCGGACGCGGCGGGGGGCGGGGATGCCGCGGGACCCTCGTACAGTCTCTCATTGCCGAATGAAAGAAGCGGAACGGCGTTGGCCGCCGTAATCACCGCAAAGCCGACTACTATTATTCCGACCGCTTTTTTGAGGAACATGTATTTGCCTCCAGTGGTAGCGCCGGATGCGAAGCCGGCGGCGAAAAGAACCGGCGCGGTGCCGAGCGCGAAGACTCCGAGAAGAGCGGCTCCCGTCGCCGGATTTCCGGATGCGAGGGCAAGCGCTTGCATGCCCTGCGTGAATCCGCAAGGCAGGAAGAAAGTGAGGGCTCCGACGAGAGCCCGCGCTACGGAATTACCCTTCAGGGCGAGCGCGTCGATGGCGCGTTCGGCGCCGCCGGGGCGGGAAGATCCGGACCCGAAAATTCTGGCGCGCATTTCAGCGAAGGAGGGAAGAAATCCGAGAATGCGGAGGCCGAGGAAGGCCATCACGAGGGACGCGAAAAGAGTCATGGTCCCGATTGCGGTACCGGTAAGTACCAGCCTTCCGCCGATTAATCCGAGTACGGCGCCGAGCAGTGCGAAGCCGCCGATGCGACCCGCCTGGAACGCGAGGTTCGCCTGCGCAACCGACGCCATGCCGGGCCGCTTGGCTGCCGCCGTTGCCGAAATGCCGATGATGATCGTCCCCACCATCGCAAGGCAGGAAGAGAGGCTCGCAGCGATGCCCGTGAGAAAGGCGACGCCTATTCCCGCGCCGGCCGCGGTAAGGTCGGGGCCGGGCAGGACCTTCATGAGCATCGAGATTCCCAGGATACCCGCCGCCGCTATCGCGGCTCCAAGAATCCAGTCGCGCACGGCGGCGGCGATCGGTCGAGCCGACGAGACGGACGCGCCGCCGGACTCAGCCGGCGCGCCGTCCTCGGGGACGACGCGATAGCCGAATTTCGCCGCTATTTCGGCATAAGCCGGGCGCGCGTCTTCGGGGGAACCTTCCGAGCGAACGACTTCCGCCTCTCCGGCAGCAAGGTCGACGGACACGGAAAGAGTGCCGGGCACGCTGGAGAATTCCCTCCTGACGAGTGCCGAGCAAGCGGGACAATGCATGCCTTCCACACGGAGACGCATGGTAGCCATCATTTTTCCCAATACGAATCGAGGATGGACATGATTTCGGCCATTTTCTCTTCCCCGGTCCCATCGCGGATCGCATCGCTTACGCAGGTGGAAAGATGCTGGCGCAGTACGGTCGAATTCGCCTTCCTGAGCAGGGCCTGTACGGCGAGTATCTGTTTGGACACGTCCACGCAGTAACGGTCCTCTTCAATCATCCGTACGATACCGTCGATCTGGCCCCGGGCGGTTTTCAGCAGCGTCAGGGCATTGCGGCTGTCGCAGGTGCAGTGGTCCATAATCGCTCCGATACTCCAAGCTGAGAACCCCTCCCTGGGAGGGGTTCTCAATGATTACTTATAAAGACAGGAATTGTCAAGCAACTGATTGTAGGTTGATTCGGGCTGAATCGGCACGGAAGACCGGAGAGAGCTTTTATTTTCGGATTTTCCTTGATTGGAGCTGACGGGCGGGATTTTTCAGGAGGGATGCAATCGAAGAAGACAGCGCTTCGGCGGTCATTTCCTTCCTGCGTTCTTTTCGTCGTGGCAGCGAAAACCAATCGGTAGCGAATCCTGTCTCCACCACAGGCAATTGAATCGATGGGGCGCATTTCCTGTGCATTGTCCGTGTGAGACCGTGCAAGGTCACTATCTGAATTTCTAATTGTAGCAACCTGACCGGTCCGACAATTTGAAAATCGGGATTCACCGATTTTGCGGACCGGGCGACCAAACCTGTTTGTCGTCATTTTTGGAAATTGCACATGAAATAGCGTCTCATTTCGAGCGTTGAATAAAAACAATGTTCCGTATATTATGAATTCTCAATCAAGACCTTAAAGGAGTTACAATGCGCACGACAGTGAAAATCGAAACCGCGACCAGAATACTCGAAGTAGAGCTGAAATTCGTCGACGGAAAACAGATCGTTGAAGTTGAGCTTGCCGAACTGCTCGAGATGCTCGGCGAAAAAGCCGTCAAGATTCCCGCCGCTCCCAAGGCTCCGAAAGTCGCCAAAGCCGCCAAAGCCGCCAAACCCGTCAAGGCTGCCAAGGCCGAGAAAGTTGCCAAGGAACCGAAGGCCGCCGTTGCCGATAAGCCCGCCTCCACCGGAGCAAAGCGCGGCCGCAAGCCGAAGGCCGCGGTTACGGTCAGCGAAGGCATTTCCGAACCGACCGAATAAAGCCGACCTGCGTCCGCGCTTTCTGAATATGCGATTCCAATAGAAGGAACGCGCGTATGCGCGCCTTCTATATTCTCATCGCTGATCGTGGTTATGAACAAGCGCGGACCGCTTCAGAAAAATCTGAGCGATCGCGAAGTCTCCGCGCCCGCGTGTAGCCGCGCGTCTTGTCACGGGCGGAAAACGGACGACCCGCTTCCCTATCGTCACCGATCGCGCGATCGCCGCAAACCAATCAAGCACATGGCCGGATTCGGATTCTCCCCTCCCGATTAGAGAGCGAGCGAACGCAGGTATTTTTGCGCCGATAGCGCGGCGACGGTACCATCGGAAACCGCCGTGGTGATTTGCTTGAACGGCTTGGAACGGAGATCTCCTGCGATGAAGATCCCGGGACGGGTCGTTTCCTGGGTCATCGGGTCGGCCGAGGCGCCGCCCCATTTGTCCAGCGGCATCTGACCGGCGAAGAGCTGCGTCTGGGGTGCATAGCCCACGAAAACGAATACGCCGGCGCCGCCTTTCAGGATCTTCCGTTCATTCGTCTTGAGGTCCTCTACCTCCAGCCCCTCGAAACCGTCGGTTCCGAGAAAAGCGCGCGGTTCGTGGCTCCAAAGCACATTGATTTTCGGGTTGTTCAAGGCCGCGTCGGCGGCGGTCTTATTGGCTTGGAATTCGTCGAACTGGTGGATCATCGTGACGGAATTGACGAACTCCGTGAGGAAGAGGGTTTCTTCCACCGCGCTATTGCCCCCGCCGATCACGAAGATATCTTTGCCCTCATAGAAGCGGCCGTCGCAGGTGGCGCAATAGGAAATGCCGCGTCCGAAAAGCGCCTGTTCCCCGGGGATGCCGAGCTCACGGGGTTTCGCTCCGGTGGCAAGGATGATCGCCCTGGCTCGGATGCGCCGGTCGTCATCCACGTCGATCTCTTTCTTTTCCAGGTCCAGCCGCACGATCTCGGCCGAGCGGATGAAGCGGGCTCCGCTTTCCTCGGCTTGGCGGGTTACCTTTTCCATGAGCGCATAACCGTTGATTTCCCCGTCCGTGCCGGGGTAATTGGCTACCATGTGCGTGAGGTTCACTTGTCCGCCCGGGTTACCTTGGTCGATGATTACCGTGTTGATTCTTGCCCGGCCCGCGTAGATGCCGGCGGTGAGGCCTGCCGGTCCCCCGCCGATGACGACGAGGTCCACTTCTTCCGTTTTCCGCTCGATGCCGACGGTGCGGTCAGGAAGTCCGAGATTTTCCACCAATGTTTTCTTGATGGCGCTTTTCTTGATGGCGCCGGAGAGGCGCGGAGCGGCTTCCTTCCCGTCTTTGTAGAATAGAAGGGTCGGACTGGACTTCACGCCGAGGGCGAGGGATAGCTCCCGGTTGCCCTGACGGAAAACCTTGAAGAAGGCGATTTCCTCATGGTATAGATCGGCGAAAAAATCGAATTTAGGCGCGAGCGCATCGCAGGGCGAACACTCCTTGGAATAAAAATCTACGATCGCGATGCCGTTATGCTTCAGTACCTTCGCTTCGTAATCCGCGGCTGTGATTTCGATGGGCATGTTTTCCTCCTGAATCTTAGTATATATTAAATAACATATATATAGTTGTCAAGCACTCAATGTCCATCAGCGCAACGCCAAAACGGAATGGTGGTCGAATACGCGATCCTTGACGACCAGGGTCTTGACCCGGGCGTCGCATTCCTGCTTCAGAGCCCGATCTGCGCCAGATATTGACGGAGCGGGCGTTGAGCAGACCTCCGAGCCGCTGGGCTTCCTTGGTGAGGCTGACGCAGAAAGCGATCCCTATTCGGCGAAGATCCTGCGACTTCGCGTAGGCGATCAATTCCTCCATACGGTTGCGCAGCACTCCTCCGCTTGTGTATGGAGTCGCGTCCGCATCCTTCATCTGAGCATCGAGAGCTTCTTCGCCGTAAGGTCGCGGATCGCGGGAGATTTCCGGATGAGTACGGGTAGGGCAGGCTTTGGGCATTCTGTCGAAATCTCCCCGTAGCCACGCGGATGTAGCGCAGATCGAACAGGCGTAGGGCTTTTCCTTGGTTTCCATGTTGACCTTCCAGTGACAAGATATTATCATATATATGAAATACAGTATATTAGTACAACATATATTGTACTTTTCCATGTTCGATCAAGGAGAGCAAATACCATGAAACGAGTTCTCGGATTAATAATCGCGCTTGCCGTTGCGCTGGAATCCCTCGGCGCTCAGACGAAGGGTCCCATCGTCGACAAAGTCCTGTTCAACGGCAAATCCCAGGAGGACTTGGGCCTCATGGACGTGGCTTCCGGAATATCAGACCTCTGGACCTACGGAACCTCCGGCAGCGTTTTCAAGCGTCTTCCCGAGGATGTCAGATCGAAGCTGGAGCCCTATACCGTCTCGGGGGCAAGCTATGTCGGACTCCTTCTCAATCCTTTCCCGGACAAAGCTCCATACCTTTCCGATGCCTCTGTCGATGTGTCCGGAAAGGCCCAATTCAATCCGCTCGCGATGCGGCAGATCCGCTACGCCCTCAACTGGCTCGTGAACCGGCAGAAGGTGGTGGACGAGGTCTTTGAGGGGGCGGGAGTCGCCATGTTCACGCCTGTGGTTCCTGGACTACCCAACGCCTCCCGTTTCAATCTGGTGGCGTCCAAGCTCGGCATGAGCGCGAGGGGGAACGAGACGAAGGCCCTCGCCGACATCGCTTCGGCCTTGAACGAGGCCGCCTCCCTGCCCGCGCTCAAGGGGCGCCTGGTGAAAGGAAAGATCTGGTGGACTTTCGACGGCGATCCGGTGACCGTCCGTTTCGTGATGCGCGCCGACGATCCCAATTCCCGAGTGCCCATCGGCCACTATGTAGCCGACCAGATCGAAAAGGCCGGGATAAGGGTCGAACGGCTCGAATATGACCGGGTGAAGGCTTCCTCCACCGTGAACCGTACGAATCCGGCGGCCAATCAGTGGAACCTGTATACCGAGGGACTCGGGTCGAATGAGACCAAGGCCTACTGGGAGATGACCATAGCTTACGACTATGCCCCGTGGCTTTCCATTCTGCCCGGCGGGAACAATAAGGCGTTCTGGAATTACGAGCAGCCTGAAATAGATCGCCTGACCCAGGCGGTGGTGAGCGGCAAGATCGCCGGAGCCGCGGAATACTGGGACAATATACTCAAGGCGATGGACTTGGGCATGAGGGAGTCGGTGCGCATCATGATCGCCGGCAAGACGAGCTACCTCGCCGCCGCCAAGGACCGCTTCTCCGCCCGCATGGCCTACGGCATCGGAAACGGTTTGGACAAGTGGTCTTCGTATACTGCCGACGTGAAACCGGAAACGGAGGGGCCTGACGCGGGGAAGAAAATTCTCCGCATGACGGGCTTTTCCTCGCGTGGCGCCCTCTTCATGAACAGCTGGGATCCTGTCGGTCCCCAGGGCTTCGGAGACACCTATTCCGGCATGATCGTCAAGCAGCTGTCGGACTTGGAATTGGAGGCTCACCCGGCGACCGGAGTGCCGATGGCAGTCCGCGCAACGTGGACGAACCTGAAAACGGGGAATGAGGGCGCGCCCGTGCCCGCCGCCGCCGTACTCTGGAACGCCGAACGGCAGAGATGGGAATCCGGTTCTATCTACGCCAAGGGTACCGACGGAGCCTATGCCTGGATGCCCGATGCCGCCGCGACCTCCAAGAGCAGCGCCACCTTCTCCTTCCGCTTCGGCGCCTGGCACCACGGAAGACCTGTTCAGCCCAGCGATTACCGCTATGCTCTCGCCCTTCCTTATGACCTTTCCTACAAGAAGAAGGGGCAGTCGGACCGCGTTTTCGACGCCGCTTACGCTTCGGGCGTCAATCCGCGCCTTGCCCGGGTGAAAGGCTATGCCTTCAACAAGGACGGCACCATCACCGTCTGGTCCGATGCGTACTATCCGATGGACGAGGCCCAGCTCGCCGCCCTCATGGTCCCGACCCTCCAGGTCGCGGCCATCAACTCCGGCGCGGTCCTTCCCTGGGAAATCCTGGAGGCGCTGAAAGCCCTGGTCTCCGAGTCGTCCGCTTCGGGTACCGCTTGGTCCTTCAATACCGATGGGGCTTATACCGAAGTCGACCTCCTCAATCCCAAGCTCGCGGCCGACCTGAAGGTCAAGCTCGCCGAGTTCATCGCGGCCGGACGCGTCCCCGCCTCGCTCGCCGGTTTCGTCTCTACCGCCGAGGCTATCAAGGATTACAGACTCGCGCTTGGCTGGCTCGAAAACCATGGACACGGCTACATCTCCAACGGCGGCTTCATGCTCGACCGCTACGATGCCGCAGGTAATACGGGCGTTCTGGCCGCTTTCCGGGAAAAAAGCTATCCTTTCGAGAGCGGCTATTGGGCGAAAGCCCTGAAGATGGACTATACGAAGGTGGATTCCGTCGTCGCTGAGGATCCCCGGAAGGGACAGCCGCTGAAGGTAACCGTCGCCGTGAGCGCGGTGAGTTATCCCGCAGTCACCTCTTCTCCCACCGACAAGGCGAGGGTCACCGTCAGCCTGATGGCGGGGGACAAGACCGTGACCGTTCCCGCGACCGCCCTGAAGGCGGGAAGTTACGTGGCTAGCCTCCCCGCCTCCGTCATCGACGGCCTGTCCCTCGGGACATATACCGTAGTGGCCGAAGCGACTTTCGGCGCGGGCGACGCGCCGGGCTTCGCTTCCACCTTGCTCATGAAATTCTGATACTGATGAAAGGAGGGATGGCTATGGAGAACGAAAAGGGGCTTCCGCCCTCATTCAATGATCTTATCGGGGAAAGCGATAAGCCTGTCTTGGTGGATTTTTACGCCGACTGGTGCGGACCCTGCAAGATGGTCTCTCCGGCCATCCAGCGGCTTGCCGCGGAGAACAAGGACCGCTTTGTCACGGTCAAGATCAACACGGACAAGAAACAGGCCCTAGCGAGCCAATATAACATCACCGGCATCCCCACAATCATGCTCTTCCACAAGGGCAGGGTGCTGATGAGGCTCTCGGGCGCCCATCCCTACGAATCGCTCAAGTCCCGGATCGAGAAGGCCCTGCCCCGGTAGGGCGGCTTCCCCTGTCCGGGCTCCAGACCCGTTCGAATCCCCGGCCTAGCAAAGCGAAGGTGATGCCGGTGAGGGCTATCATGAGGCCGGGAGGAAGTATCCACCACCAGAGGCGGTTGATGACCGCCCCCTGGACGAGGGCGTCATGGAGCATCTGTCCCCAGGTGACGACGGTGCCGTCCCCGAGACCGAGCATGCTGATGCCGGCCTCATACATGATGATGCCGGGTACCGAAAGAGCCATGACCGCGAATCCGTAGGGAAGGAGGGCAGGGAGCACATAGACGAAGGCTCTCCTCATTTTCCCCGCGCCGATGCTTTTGCCTGCCTCTATGTAGCCTTCCTCCCGGATCTGAAGGGCCATCGAGTATACCGGCTTGAATGCCTTGGTCCAGAAGAAGAGGAGCGCGAGGCCTGCGAAGGCCCAGAGGCTCGGCTTGTAGACGGCCGAAAGCACGATCAGGAAGGGAAGGATCGGCATCAGGGCGAAGAACTCGTAGATGCGGTTAAGCGCCGTGTCCACCCAGCCGCCCCAGCAGGCCGCGGAGATGCCGAGTACGATACCGGTCATCACGGTGAGGAAGCTGACCGCCACGCCGAGCAGCAGGGCCCAGCGGAGTCCGAGCACGATGCCGGTAAAAATGTCGCGCTTGGAGACATCCGTGCCGAGCAGGCCCGAGACCTGCCCGACCAGGACTATCGAAGGCGAGTCGCGGGCGGTTTCCCCCGGCAGAAGGTATTCGGTGACTGTGAGCGCCCTCGCGCCGTCAAGGGATAGCGCGAGACGGGCCGGCTGTCCGACAGATACTTCGAAGAGGCGGCGGGCGACCTCGGTCTCCGCCCCGTCGTCGCCTACGGACGAAACGAGGACCGGCCTTTTTCCTTCCCCCCCGATTACGAGGATGAGGTCAAGACGCATCGGTTTCGCCTCTTTTGAGAGCATGAAGCGCCAGACGGCTCTGCCCCCGCCTCCTTCCGATTCGAACAATACCGGGTCCTTCCCCTGGAGGCGCCCGCTCCGCGCGAGCTTTCCTGCGTTCCATGGTCCGCGGACCCAGACTGGCGGCACGGCTGCAGGACTGTCCTGCCAGTACTCGATGTCGTGCCAATGCCGGCCCGCGTCCCGGAATGGCACGAGCAGGGGCCCGGCCAAGCCGATGAGGATAAGAAAGGCAAGAAGGACGAACCCCGTCATGCCGCCCCGGCTCTTGATGAAGCGCTTCATGGCCTGTCCCTCGCGGCTACGCGCGGATCGAGGATTCGGTAGGCGATGTCGAGGCCGACCAAGCCAACCAAATTCAAGAAGGTCTGGAAGGCGAGGACCCCCAGGAGGACCGGTACGTCCGCCTGCTGGACTGCGATGAAGTACAGGTTTCCGAGTCCTGGCCAACCGAAAATGCCCTCGATGAGGAGATTGCCCGAAAGGGACTGGAGCAGGTCCATGACGAACAGCGTCAACATGGCGGGTTTGGCTCCGGAGAGGACGTGGCGGAACAGGATGCTCCGCTCTCCCACGCCCCGCGCCCGGGCCGCGAGTATCCATGGACTGTCGAAAAGGCCAGCGACGATAGTCCTCACCTGCAGGGCGAAACCCCAGAGATTGAGCGCCACGAGCACCATCAGGGGCAGGAATAAATGCCGGAGGAGGTCCATGGCGCCCTGGATGCCCGTCGGAGCGGGATTGGAATGGATTCCTCCCGAGGGAAAGAGGGGAAGCGCATAGGCGAAGGCCATGAGGGCGAGCATTCCGATCCACCATGACGGCAAGCCCTTCAGGAACATCGGCAAGACCGAAAGCGCGCGATCGAGGATACCCCCGCGGCTTCGAGCGGCGAAAAGGCCTATGACGGTGCCGAAGGCCATCACCAAGAGGGCCTCCGTGCCGAACAGGAGGAGGGTATTGGGAAGGGCTTCGGCTATGAGTCCGAGCACCCCGCGCTCCCCGGTGGACGACTTGAGCATGCTCGACTGTCCGAAACGGAAAGAAAGCACGCTCCAGGTTCGCCAAAGCACCCGGGATATCCATGGCTCGTCGAGGTGATGGCGCGAGATCCGTTCCCGGAGCATGCTGCTCCGGAGCGTTTCGAAAGCTTCCTGATCCAGGTTGCCCGATGACCGGAGGATGCCGACGACTTCCTCGTCCACCTGGACGCGTAGGCTCTTCTCGGCCACCTGGTTGAATACTGCCGAAAAGGCGAGGACGAGGACCAGGTACATGGCCAAGCCATGGAGGATACGGCGGAAAAACCAGGAACGGAGAAACACCATCATGCCGAGTCTATCATATGAGGCTTCAAACAATCGACATTGAATATACGGCGATGATATCCATCACGATGCCGGGCAGGGCCAGGAGTTCGTCGATGACGAGATATTCTCCGCGGGAATGGGGATTCCGCGCGCCGGTTCCGAGATCAGGCGCGGCGAGGCCCGGAAAGCTCACCGCAAGGAGGCCGCCGTCGGTGCCGCCTCGGATTTCGCTTTCCCGCGCGGGGAAACCCCGGGCCGCCAGGGCCCTGCGGGCGGGCTCGATGAGCTGGGGCCGGGCCGCGACAGCTTCATTGAAGTTGGCGCTTCCGGTGGAGTACCGGATTTCGACACGGGCGCCGTAGCTCGCGGCCGCGGTCTCCGCGAGTTCGCCGAGTCGCTTCTCCATTTCCGGGAGATCCCCGCCGTCGAAGGAGGCCATGCGGCAGAAAACCTCCGCGCGTTCCGCGCGGCCCTGGATGGACGCGACCTGGAAGAAAGGCGCGCGGCCGGAACTCGTCATCGGATTGGGAAACTCGGCCAGGCGGTCCATGAAACGGGCCGCCGCATAATGGGCGGGCACGAGGTCCTGGCCGTGCAGGCAGGGATGGGCGTCGACGCCCGTGAACGCCACTTCCGCGCGACGTATGGCGAGGTCTCCGACCGATATCTCCCGCAAGTCCTCCCCGTCCAGGGTCCAGAGCACCTTCCACGATTCGCCGACGCCGCTCGGCAGGGCTTCCACCCCGATGCGCCCTATCTCCTCGTCGGTCGTGAACCAGAAATCCACCGGACCGTGCGGAAGGTCGTCACGCGCGAGCGCGGAGAGGACCGTCATTAGTGCGGCGACGCCGGATTTGTCGTCGGCGCCGAGCAGGCTGTTCCCGTCCGTCACGACCAGACGTTTCCCCGCATGGTCTTCCACGATGCGGGGATTCGCGGCTCCGGGCAGGCCGTAATAGGTATCCAGATGGGCAAGGAAGGCTGAATGCAGCGCGCCTTCCTTGCCCTTCGATGCTCCGATGCGAACCAGGAGGGAGCCGTCGGAAAGGCGCCGGCATTCCCAAGGACCTTTCATCGCGGCCAGCTCGTCCTCCAGCAGGTCCGCGAAGTCAACCTGCCCCCGGGAGGAAGGCCGCGATGGATTGTCCGGATCGGAGGCTGTGTCGAGGCGGACGTAGCGCATGAAGCGTTCGAGGACTTCGTTCGGCTCCGATCCGGAATATGGATTTCCCGGCATATCGCAGCGACCTACGCGGATCCGGTCCGGAATTCGATCATGCGATCATTTCGTGTAGAGATTGAAACCGGAATAGTCGTTGGCGATTCCTTTCCGGTCGAGCAGGACGGAGATCTCTCCGCGATGGTGCGTTGAATGGTTCAGGACGTGCACGATCAAGTTCCAGTAGATGCGTTCGATCCTGTCGCCCTTGGCGGTCGTGTACGAGACACGCTGGGTAAGCTCGGATTCCAACACCGCGTGAACGAATTCGACCATCAACGAATCCGCCTCGGCCAGGACGGCGTACAGGGCAGGAGGATCGTCATGGAACGCGGCTTTGATCTCGTCAATGTTTCCCGTGATGAATCGGTGCGGTGCGAGGCAGGCATATGGGAAGAAGCCGGAGAATCGGCGGAGGAATCCGATTTCGCCGCTTGCTATATGTTCGAGGGTACCGATCACGCTCTTGTAGAAAGCCCCCTGATCCTCGATCAGGACGGCAGCGTCCGCACCGCGCAGGGTGCCTATCAGCTTCTCGTTCGCGCTCCGATTGTATTCAGCCATGCCGACCAGGATTTCCTTCATGATTGCCTCCTCTGTACGAACCGTAATTGTCAGTCATCCGTTGATCTGATTCCAGGGGTCCGCGGATTGCCGCCGTGATATAATCGCCGGATGGAAAAGCCCGACTGCCTGTTCTGCCGAATCTCTCGGGGAGAGGTTCCGTGCCGGAAGATTTATGAGGACGACGAGATTTTCGCCTTCCACGACATCGCCCCGCGTGCGCCGGTCCACTTCCTCGTCATTCCGAAGCGGCATATCGCCAGCCTCATGGACGCCTCCGACGATGACGAAGGCCTGATCGGGCGTCTTGCCCTCCGCGCGCAGAAGCTGGCCCGCGATCTTGGCTGTTCCGAAAAGGGCGCCCGCTTCGTGGCGAACTGCCGCTCTGACGGAGGCCAGACCGTGGATCATCTGCACCTCCACGTGCTCGGCGGCAGGCCCATGAGCTGGCCGCCGGGCTGAGAAGGACGTCACTCGAAGCGGGGCGCCCATACGAAGAACTCCCGGCGGTTGCTGCAGAGCTGGACCGGATGTAGTTCCTTGAAGCCGATGCTTTCCAGCCGTTCCAGATAACGCGGTATCTCAGCGGCGAACTTCCAATCGTTCAGTTTCAGGGTGAGGAAGCCTTGGCGGAGGCACAGGTTTTCCCGGTATAGGTTCCGAAGGACCTTGATCACGTGGGCGAGCTCGGGGAGGGCCTCGTCGGGCTGTATGCTCATGTCCATCACGATCCAGTCGGGGTTGCAGTCCCGCAGCTCGTCGGCGGTCAGGAAGCGCGCCGGTTTCCTGATGTGAGCGAATCGGCTGTCCGAGAGGACTTTTTCGTCCATGAACTGGGGATCCACCCCCGTGACCTGCAGGCCGCGGCCAAGGAGGGCGGTCGTCGCGCCGCCGGGAGCGCAGCCGACTTCCAGAACGATTCGGGCCTGCTCCATCGACGGCTTGAAGCGCGCCAACGCCTCCTCGATCTTCAGCCAGGCCCGGGAAGGCGCGCCTTCGGGCAGAGCGAGGTCCATGCGGTTCCCCGGCGAACCTGACATGAAAGCGCCGTGGATATGCCGTCCCAGGAATAGGTGGAAATCGTCCACCCAGATCAGGTCGTATACCGGGGAGCCGACGACCGGACGGCCGCTAACCGCCGGTGCGGGGTCCTCCTTGCCGGTGATTTGGCTCATGATCGCAGCAACATTTCCGTTCGGCGCGAATCCCTCCGGTTCCCGCCCGGGTTCGAAAGTATCGCGATCGAAGCAGTGCAGGGTCGCTCCGTGAGGTACGAGGGAGAGCAGGGCAGGAAGCCCGGCGCGTTCCTTGGTCTGGCCCAGTACCTCGCCCCAGAGGCGGGTGAATATGCCCCTCGATAAAACGAGCGGCATGGCATTGCCGGGTTCCTCCTTGAACGTGACGAAGCCGGGCCGCGAGAACGCGAAGCGCAAGCCGGGGAATTCCGCGGCGATTTCGGCCTTTACGGCTTTCTCCGCGCCTGCCTGGCAGGTAGAAAAATAGAAACGTGGATTCACGATGCACTCCATTCTTCGAACTTCAAGGGTTCACCGTATCCCCATTGGCGGCCTCTGGGGAAGTACCGGATCGTCCGTTCGGTTCGGCTTGACAGGGACCCGAGAAAGCGCAAACCTTTAATCATCGCATTTTTCCGCGAGCCGTGGGGAGACCGATGGGCGGCAAGCGCATGGAAATCCAGGAAACGTCGTCGAACCCGCAGGGATCCCGGATTCTGGCCTTATGGTTCTTGATCCTGTCATTCCTCATCCTGCATGCGTTTTTCCGCTTTCCTCTTTTCCTGCGGGAGGGCGTGTCCTCGTTTGCCGTTCCCTCCTTTGAAGCCCTTCTTACCGTGCCTGTCCTTTTCGCCATCGCATGGTTCTGGCCCCGGGGAAGGCGGACAACCGCTCCGGTTGTTGCCGTGATCGCCGAGTCCGTTTTTCTGTTCGCCTTGGCTGACTCGCTCGTGGAGCTGAACTTCAACCGGCCGCTGTCCCTGGTTACCGATGTCGGATATTTACCGGATCTTTTTATGCTACTGAAGGATGCCCTGCCGCTTCCATCGTTCCTCATCGGCTTGGCGCTTCCGGGCGCGATTATTGCGGCTCTTGGTCGGGGCCTCGCGCTTCTGTTCGCGCGGTTTTGCGAAACCGCGGGGAAGCTTGAGCCGCGTAGCAGGAAAACGCTTATCGTACTGGGTGGCGCGGCTCTGGCGATACTCGGATCGGAGCTCCTTCCCGGACCGCCGGTATACGGTTCCAGTTCCTTTCCGTGGCTGGCCGCGGAAGCGAAAAGCGTTTTCGGCTCACGCCGTTATGAAACGGAGAGGCAGGACAGGTTCCGGCAGTTGGCCATGGAGGAGACTCCGGCCGGGATCGCGGCTCTGGACCGCCTTGCCGGAAGGGACGTATTCCTGTTCATTCTGGAGTCGTACGGCTACACCCTGTATGCCGAAGCCGATCATTTTTCGATGGCTGAATCCTTCCTGCGCAGGTTCGAAACCCGTCTGAAGGAGGCCGGGTATTTCACCGTGTCGAATTTCCTGGCTTCGCCGGCCTTCGGGGGAAATTCCTGGCTTGCGGATTCCGCCCTGGTCACGGGCGTATGGGTGCCCGATCAGATCGCGTACGAAGCCCTGCTGAAATCGGACATCACGCCGTTGGCGCAGCGCTTCAACGAGGCGGGCTATGTCACCGTGAACTCCATGCCGGCTACGACACAGGACTGGCGTGAGGGCGAATATTTCCGGTTCGCTAAAAAGTATTATTACCGCGACTTCGACTATCGCGGGCCGGGCTTCAGGTGGGCGCCCATGCCCGACCAATACGCGATCGACTTTGTGCACCGTCGGGAAGTAATTCCGGCGGAGGATCCCCTTTTCGTCCAATTCGTCATGATCTCGGGCCACTACCCGTTCAGCCTGATTCCGCGCAGGTTGGAGGATTGGTCGGAACTGGGCGATGGCAGTCCGTTCGCTGATCCCGGGAATGTGCACTCTTTGCCCATCCCGACGGGGGCCGCCACGGCGGGTTCAGCAGGATACGCGGCTGCGATGGAATACCAACTGGATGTCGTGAGCGATTATGCGGCGCGTTTTTTGGCGGAGAGGAAGGCTCTGATCATCGTGGTGGGCGATCACCAGCCGTACAGCGGGATCACCGGAAAAGGCAAGCCGACATCCGTGCCGATTCATGCGCTCAGCCGCGATCCGGGCATGCTGAAGCCCTTCCTGGCTCGGGGCTATACGGCGGGCTGGGTGCCCCGGCAGCCGCCGCCGCACGCTGGCCTGGATACCTTCCTGCCCGGATTCCTGGAGGACTTCACTTCTCCTGTCCGCGCCCTTCCAAAGGGCGCAGACCGATAGCGGCCGCCAGGAGTCCCGCGGAGGCAAAAAACAGATCGCGGAGGCGTATGTACGCCGAAAGCGCCAGGGCGGTTCCCGGGCCGTATCCGAGCAACGAAAGAAGGGCGCGTTGCGTCGCCTCCAGCGCCCCGAGGCCGCCGGGGACGGGAAGGTATAATGCCAGTTTTCCGCCCGCCAGGATGAGCGCCGTCCGGCCCAACGGCGGTGCGAAGTCCAGGTATCCCAGGGTCAGCCATAGCTCCAGCACCGCGAGTCCCTGTACCGCAATAAAAAACACGACCAATAGAACGAAGGCGCTTCCCGGCCGTCTACCGTAAGCCGCGACCTCGCCTTCGGCCTCATGGATCAAGGCGGCTACGCCGGATAGCCGGCCGGTCCCGCGCATCCGTTCCGGCAACCTGTCCGCCAGCCGGGAAAGGGGGCGGAAGCCCGCGAAGACCGCCGTGATGTAGGCCAACGGCACGAGGGCCAGCAGAAGGCCGGCCGAGAGCAGGGCGGGACCGAGCAAGGGCGCGCCGCCGGCCGGTATGCCGGGAATGCGCAGCGATCCCAACGTTGACAGTCCGAATCCGATGAAAGCGAAATTGCCCGCGAGATCGAAGCTCCGGTCGATGAGCAGGGAAGCGGAACCCCGGGCATAGGACAAGCCCGTCCAGCGGTGGGCCAGGAAAAGCTGAAGCGGTTCCCCACCGAATTGAGGTCCGGGCGACAAGTAGCTGACCGAAAAGCCGGCAAGACGGGCCGCTGCGAGGCGGAGCATAGCCACGCTGGACGCCTTTTCCCCCAGACAGCGGAGTATCCAGACCCAGCGGAGGGCGAGCGCGGCGATGAAAGCGAGGTTCACGATCAGGAGAGTCGCCAGCCGTCCGGGACTCAGGCGGCCCAGCGCGAGGCCGATATACCGGAACGGAACGCCCCGCAGCGCCCAAAACAGGAGAACCGGCACCGGGAGCCACAGGAGCAGACGGAGCGTTTTCTTGCCGGTACGCCTTCTCCTGCCCACCTCGGACTGCGCCCCGGTCACTTACGGTCCCTCTGTTGTCCGGTATGTAGGATGAGGAGGAGCAGGGCCGCGGCAACGGAAGCGAGGCCCATCGCGTCGGGCCGCCCTTGGGAGGTCCTTAGCACCTCCGTTAAAATGAAGACCAGAGCCGCGGAGACGGCTGCCACGGCCGGCCTGCCGATCGCGAGCAGGATCAGCGCCGAAACCTGGGATGTTGCGAAGGCGCGGGCGGCGGATTCCTGCAGGCCGGGTGAAAGGGATAGTACCGCTGAACGCCACGGAGCGAAAGCGTCCAGACCTCGGCTCGCCCCGCGGACGGCTTGGGCGATTCGGACGGAAGCGAGAGCGAGCGATGCGAAGCGGAGCAGGGGAGGGAGCCGGGAGAACAAGCAGCGGCCTAGCCTTCCCTTCCATCTCAGGTAGGCGGGATTCGTCGGGTCTAGCCGGCAGGTGGCCGCCAGGCCGTCACGCAGGAAACCGGCGAGGAAGGGTAGCCCGACCAGCGTTTCCGCAAGAAAAGCCAACGATCCGTCGACCGGCGGAAAAAGGATGACGGCCGCGACGCCCATCTGGAATCCTGCAAGCCTCCGCCTCATGTAACTTGACGGAAGGTCGCTCAACCTGCCGCCGAGCATCCGGCGGATCCGGAGGATCGCGGCATACGCGGGTTTGGCCAGCGCAATAAGCAGGAAGGGGGCGGGCAGGCGGTCGTACTGCACGGCGAGGACCATCACCAAGAGGATGCCCGCGCCGTCGAACTCGCCGTCCATGAACGCGCCCATTTCGGTACGGGTGCCGGTTTTCCTGGCGATGAAGCCGTCCAGGAAGTCCCCGATCGCCGCGATCGAGTAGATCGAACCGGGGAGCCAGGCTGCCCATCCCGAGGGTTCCGGCTCGAACAGGAAGCCCGCGAATAAGGCCAGGAAAACGCCGCGGGCCAGGGTGATCCGGTTCGCCCAGCCCCAAATCTGTCCGAGGTTTTCGCCGCGCGTAAGCTTTATTCGGTTGGCACTGAGTATGGCATATTGCCAGGCAAGGACGGTTCCGGTCTTCAGCACCCAGAGGGATGACCGGAAAAAGGAATCGCCATGGGCGAGCGCAACCCATTCCGCGACCAGGATTCCGAGATAAACGAAAGTAATGCGGTTCAGGCCGTTCCGGAAACGCAACGCTGCGTCATCGTCGCTCATCGCCCCTCCACCCGGCACGCGGCCCGGGGGAGGCGCCAGGGGCCGGTGTGCGGGGCCGGCAACGCCGGGTGCTGAAAGTCTTGCTTCGCTCCGGGGTCCTGTCAAGTCGGAGGCGCTTGACAGCGCCAGATGCGATCCGTAGCCTGAATACGGATCATCACATGGACTTCGACAATGCTTCCTTCAGACGCTATTTATCCGCAAAAAAAACCGTGGACGACCAATCCCTCAATCCGCGGCTCTGGGCCTCGTTCATCGGATATCTGGAAACGATGCGGAAGGAGGGGGCGGTCCGTATCCTTGAATTGGGCGCGGGCATCGGCTCGATGGCCGAAAGGATCTTCTGTTCGGCAGGTACCGAAGGCATCCAGTATGTCCTTTTGGATGAGAATTCCGAATTTCTCGGAGAAGCCGCCCAACGTCTGGGAACGAAATTCGGCATCGGACCCGCGGACGGGTCCACCGGTATCGTCCTGCAAGCCGAGGAGGCGGGGACCTGGCTCTCCCGGCCGCCGCAGGGAAGCCCTTTCCGGGTCCTGCTCGCAAACGCGTTTCTGGATCTGGTGGATATTCCGTTCATCCTGGAGCTGGCTTTCAGACGCCTGGAACCGGGAGGCCTCGCCTATTTTTCGATCAATTACGACGGGATGACCGATTTCCTCCCGGCCATGGAAAGCGATGGAGAGATCCTGGGCCATTACAACGCGAGCATGCGAGTGCTCAAGGGAAACTATTCCGGAACCGACAAGTCGTTCGGCCGCATTTTTCGTTTCCTCTCTGAGAACCGGTATCCGATCCTGGATTCGGGTTCCTCGGACTGGGTGATCGTCCCCCGCCCGGTTCAGGAAAATGGATCCAAGTATACCTCCGACGAACGTATCGTGCTTGAAACGGTGCTCTCGATGGTGGAAGCATCGGTATCCGCATCGGCTTGCGACGCGGCGCTCCTAGCTGAATGGATGGCCGAACGGAGGCGACAGATGGAGAGTGGCGGCCTGGCCTACATTGCGCATCAATTGGACGTATTGGCGCGGAAACCTCTCTGACGGACGGCTTTCAAGTTGCTTCGGTATCGTTTTCCCCGCCCCGTGGAAAGGCCGCCAGGAATTCTTCTATCCGCTCCATGCTGTCGTTCCAGGTCGGGAGGGTCGCGGCCTTTTTCCTCGCATGGTCGGCGAGTTCTCCGAGCCTTTCCGGGTGGTCCGCCAGGGCGGCGAGAAGGGCGGCGAGGGCCGGCGCGTCCTCCCAGCGGACGAGGAAACCGTCCTTCCCGGCATCGATGATTTCGGCAGCGCCGCCGAGTGTTCCCGCTATCACGGGCAGTCCGTACGACATGGCTTCGGCATAGACGATACCGAAGCCTTCGCATTGGGACGGGACGGCCAGCAGGTCGTGTTCCTGGAAGATCCGGGGCAGATCGGCATCGGCCACGGAGCCGAGCCAGTGCACCCTTTCCTCCATGCCCGCTTTCCTGATGGCCATCTTGACGCTTGCCGTGTAGTCCTCGTCTATGCCTTCGTCTCCGGCAACGGCGAGGGTACACGAACGGGAAGTCCCGGAAAGCGGGGAAAGTGCCTGGATGAGGACGTGCAGGCCTTTCCGGCGGATGACGTTGCCGAGGAACAGCAGACGCAGGCGGTTCCCGCGTCCGCGGCGTTCGGTCGTGGACTCGGGTACGGGTGCGGGTACGGGTGCGGGTGCGGGCTCGTGCACGGGGGACAAGCGGTCTTTTCCGGGCAAGGCGATCACTGAACGTTTTAGCGCGGCGGCGGCCCGTCCGTCCCCGGAATCGGCGCGGAGGGCTTCCTCCACTGACCGGCGGGTGAACGAACTATTGAAAACGAAGCCGTCCAGGCTACCGAGGAAGCGCCTCTCGATCCATCGCGCCGTCGCCCGTTCCAAAACCCCGCCTTCCTCCAGCGACTTGAGGTGATGGACGATGCCGATCAGCGGAGCGCGTGCGGCCCTCCTGAGGCGATGGTTGAGAAGGAACAGGGACGGGTGGTTCAGCTCGTCTTCCAGGATGAAATCGGGCTTCCATGCGGCAGCTTCATCCACGAGAGAAGCATCCGCGTTATCGAATATGTTCGCCGGATAAGGCGCTTTCCGGCGCTGGGAATATACCCGTACCGCATGGCCCCGAGATTCGAGATGCCTGACCAGGGTGCGGTCGTACAGGTAGCCGCCGGAAAGGGTATCGAGGCTGCCGTAGATGACGAGCAGTATCCTCATTCGCGGCTGATATCGTAGCGCGCCCAGGCCGAATCGTTTTCCCAGAGGGTCACCGAAAGGGAGGATATCCGTACCTCGGCTATCCTCTCCGAGATCGCGGAGCAGAGGATCCGGGAAAATAGCTCGATGCTGGGATTCTGCCCTTCGAATTCGGGCAGTTCGTTTAATAGCTTGTCCTTGAACCGGAGCGCAAGGGAGGTCAGGACCTCTTCCACCTCCACGATGTCAACCAAGTAGTTGTGGCGGTTCAGGGTCCGCCCTCCCAAGACCAGCTCCAGGACGTAGCGATGCGCATGCGGTCTGCTTTCGTTCCCCCAATCCCCTCCGATCAGGTAATGGGACGCGATAAAATCCTTCTTCACCATGAGCGAATGCATGGGACGCCCCCTTCGGGAATCAGTAAGTAAAAACGACCTGGAGGATATCCGGGGAATTGCGGTGTATCAGGTCGTAAGCTTCGGCGCAGTGCGAGAGGGTGAAGCGGTGGGAAACGAGGCTGCCCGGGAGCAGCCTCGTCAATTCCCGCCATGCGACGGAAGCGCGCCGTTCCTTGGTCCACCTGCCTGACAGCTCGGGCGCCAGGCTGCTCACCTGGCTGGAGAAGAGGCGGACCCTGTTCCGGTGGAAGTCCCCGCCCAGGGACACCGGGCAGGTTTTGGCTCCGTACCAGGACCCCACGCAGATCCTGGAATGGAAACCGCACATTCCGAGGGCTGTATCCAAGGCTTGCGGATTTCCGGTCAGCTCGTATACGAGATCAAGGTCCTTCGCCTCGGCAGGATCTTCCGGACAGGCTGTCGCTCCGAGCGATCCCGCGCTCCGCCGCCGCAAGGCGGAAACGTCGAAGGCCATGAGGGCTTGGAGGGGGAAGCGGGACAGGATCGAGGTCGTCAGCAGGCCGACGATGCCCAAGCCGAGAACCGCCACCCGTTCGCCGACGAGCGGGGCGCCGTCCAGGACAAGGTTGACGGCAGTCTCCATGTTCGGGAAGAAAACGGCGTCGAGCGCGTCTACGCCCTCGGGAAGCACGCAGGCGTTTCCGGTTTTGACCAAGGCATGGGAAGCATGGGGATGAAAAGCGAAAGCCAGCCTGCCCACGAGGTCCGCGTCCGCGGAAGGGCCGGTCCCGATGATTTTCCCGACCAGCGCATAGCCGTAGCTCAGCGGATATGCGGTCGAAGCTCCGAACCCGGGGAGGCTCGCGTCCAGCTTGATACCGGGGGGCTGCAGGCCCGCATAGAAAAGCGATTCGCTGCCCGCGCTGATCGCGGAGTAGAGGGTCCGGATCAGCAATTCATCATCGCGGGGCGGCGGCAGGACCTCCTCACGGACTTCGACGGCGAACGGCGCGACGAAGTACAGCTTTGCGCAGGTCATGTTTTTTTCACCTGCGCTTTTATCACGATGTCTTCACCTAAGCGGAATTGGGTTACGTCCACGAGCTCCGGGAAGCGCTCTCCAAGGTCCGGAATCCGCCTACCTCCCGTGAAGCGCGGACTTATGGTGATGATGACCCTGTCAATCAGGTCGGATCCGAGGAACCTGGCGATCACCCCGAGTCCGCCCTCCACCATGACGGAAGCGATCCCGTTCTCGGCCAGCGTCTCCAAGGTTCTCTCCAAATTTACCCGCCCGTCCGTATCCGCGGTTACGGTGAATATGCGGATCCCTCTTGCCGAGAGCTCCTGCCTCTTCCGCTCCGGCGCGGCAGCGGTCGCGAAAATCCACGGCCTGAGCGGGTGGGCGGAAGCGAGGAAGGAATCCAGGGGAATCCGGAGAAGGCTGTCCAGCACGACAGGCTGGGGATCCTTCCCCTGCGCGAACCGGACCGTAAGCTTCGGATCATCCGCCAGGACCGTGCCGATTCCGACCATGATGGCGTCGTTTTCCGCCCTTAGCCTGTGGGTCATGCTCATGGATTGCTCGCCGCTCAGTATGAGGCGGTGGCCATTTCCGCTGGCCAAGGCTCCGTCGAGCGATTGGGCGTAGCTCAGCGTGACGTACGGCCTGGCTGATTTGCCTCTGGGAGTGACTCCCGCCGCAGGGCGCGGGACTTTCGTGTCGAGAAGGTGGTTCATTTTCAGGTGCTTCGTCCGGAGGTATCCCTCGTTGAAGGGATTGGCGACACAGACTATGGGCAGCCTTCCGTATATCTCGATGCCGTATCGCCTCAGGTTGTCGATCTTGTCCGGATTGTTCGTCATGAGCCGTATCGACTTGACCCCGAAATCCCTGAGGATCAGGGCGGCCGCGCCGTAGTCCCGCAAATCGGCGGCATATCCCAGTTCCAGGTTCGCTTCCACGGTATCGAGTCCCTGATCCTGGAGGTTGTAGGCGTTCAGTTTTTCCGTGAGCCCGATGCCGCGGCCTTCCTGGGGCAGGTAGATGATCATGCCCCTGCCTTCTTCGCTTATCATCTGCAGGGCTTTTCGGAGCTGCTCGCCGCAATCGCAACGGAGGGAGGCGAGGACTTCCCCGGTGAAGCATTCCGAATGGACCCGGACCATCAGCCGTTCGGAACCCGCGACCTCGCCGCGGTAGACGACGCGGATCTCCGATCCGAACGGCGCTTCCGTATCCTCGTTTTCCGCCACGACCAAACGGTATACGCAGAGATTGAATTCTCCGAACTGGGTGGGGATGCCGGCGCAGCTCCGTTTGAGGACTTTTGTGTTCCCTAAATCCATGGGCATCAAAGAAAAGATAGTTCCGCTCCATACCGGGGTCAAGATCATCGATCGTGTATTATTAAGTTGACTAATACTGTCAACATTGGTTAGTTATTGGTGATAGACAATAAATCCGCCCGGAGGTATCCCGATGGAGGCCTATTTACCCGGAATGATCGTGGGATTCAGGGAAGGCCTTGAAGCTTTCCTGGTCATCGCTATCGCCCTGAAAGTCTTGGACAAGTCGGGCAGACAGGTCCTGAAGAAGGCGGTATGGCTCGGAACGGTCGTCGCCCTCGCGGCTTCCGCGGCAGCGGGCGCGGCGCTTTCCGCTTTGGGCGAGGTTCTGGGCGGATCGGAGGTCCCGGTCAAGCTCTGGGAAAGCGCCGCGAGCCTTATAGCGCTGGCCTTGGTCAGCACCTTTATAGTCTGGATGATACGGCATGGGTCGGACCTGGGCATTTCGGTGAAGGAAACTTTCTCCGGTCCCCGCGGCTTCGCCGGAATGGCTCTGGCCGCATTCGCGCTGGTGGCCAGGGAAGGCGGGGAAATAGCCCTGTTCGCTTTCGCCGGAACCTACCCCTTCACCTCGATCATGTTCGGGGTCGCCGCGGCCTTGATTCTGACGCTCGCCGTGTCGTTGTTGTTCGTCAAGGTCAACCTCTCGGCTATTTTCAACCTCACCCTCGCCTACCTCATTCTGCAGGCGGGTTTCCTGTTGGGCTACAGCGTTCACGAAGGCCTTTCGGCGCTGAAGGAGGCGGGTTTCCTGGCGGCTGGTAATCCCTTATTGTCGAGGGCATTCGATCTGTCGAAAACGGTATTCGAGCACAAGCAGGGCCCGGTCGGGCTGCCCCTGTTCGTCCTGGTCGGCTGGTATTCAAGGCCTGAATGGATACAGTTCATCCTTCAAATTTCGTACTCCGCCGGAATGTTCTTGCTGTGGTTCGCGACCCGGAGGGGGAAAGCGGCCATGCATGCGGACCGCACTCGCCAGGTCTGAAGCGTAATCAGGAATTCTCGCCGATCAGGGGGACGAAGGCGACCCTGCCCCAGGACTCGCGTTCAAGCAGGCTGCCCCGTTTCACGATCCGGGTAAGGCGGCCGCGCCAATCGGGATAGATGAGGATTCCGCCTTCCGAAAGCTCGGATATGAGAGGGTCCTCGCTGAAACCGCGTCCGGCGGCAGCGGATACCAGGATGCGGTCGAATGGAGCCATGACGGACAGGCCCGACGAGCCGTCGGCTTCCAAAAAAGTCACGCGTTCGCCGAAAGACGCGCAATTTGCCCTGCCGAACGCGGCAAGTTCCGGAAGTATCTCCATCGCCCATACGCGGCCGCCCGGCGCGCTGAGCACCGCGGCAAGAGCGGCGGCCCACCCCGATCCCGCCCCCACTTCAAGAATCTTGTTTCCAGGCCGCGGATCGAGCAGGTCGAGCATGAAGGCAACCATGGATGGCTGCGAGCAGGTCTGGCCGAAGCCGATTTCGATGGGTTCGTCGGCATAGGCGTACAACCTGCCTTCCGCTGTCAGAAAGGAGGCGCGATCCAGGGCGCGCATGGCGGCGATCACTCTCCTGCTTACCCCGTTACCGCCGAGGTAGTGTCCGGACCTTTCGGCGACCATCGCCACCAGCTCTTCGTTCGTTTCGCCCATACGCATATCGCTTCCCCGCAGCCACAATAAAGACTAGCGGGACAGCGCCGGGTTTTCAAATCGGCTTGTGGATTTCGGCGCCGGGCGCCGATCGGTTTCCGCTCAAACTTCCGCGACGGCCACGGCGGTCGCGTAGCGTTTTCGTTCGGGTTTCCAAGGCTCCCCGGAAAGCCCGCAGACCGCGGACAGGCGGATATCCTGCGAGGAGGCTCCGATTCGGAAGGTGATTTCTCCGGGAGAGACGACGTACTGCATGTCGCGTCCGATATGGCCGAGCTGCTCGGTCGAAAGCCGGAAGACGACGCGCTTGCGCTCGCCCGGCTTAAGGAAGACGCGGGCGAACCCGATCAGTTCGCGGTCGGGTACGGTGATGTCGTCGGAGGGGCGGCGTACGTAGAGTTGGGGCGTTTCGTCGGAAGCCGCCGACCCGAGGTTCCCGAGGACGAAGGCGATGTCGAACTCCTCGCCCATGGCGATCGCCCCGGGGGCTTCCAGGGCAGAATAGCCGAACGCCGTGTAGCTCAAGCCGTGGCCGAAAGGATACAGGGGCGTCGTCGGCCCGTCGACATAGTCGCCCTTCCAATGGCTGCGGCCGCCGGAAGGTTTGTGCGCGTAGAAGACGGGAACCTGTCCGACAGTCCGGGGAAAGCTGATCGGGGTTCGGCCGGCCGGGGAGGTTTTCCCGAAAAGAACAGCGGATGCGGCCTCCGCGCCGGATTCGCCCGGAAGCCATGCCTGCAGAATGGCGGACAGATGGGCATCTTCCCATTCGAGCGCATGGGGCCGGCCGGATATCAGGACGAGGACGATCGGCTTCCCCGAAGCGGAGAGGGCTTGGAGAAGCTCCCGTTGGACTCCGGGAAGGTCCAGGCTCGAGCGGTCGCGCGCCTCGCCGCAGGTGCAATCGCCGACGAGGCCGGACTTGTCCCCCATGACGGCCACTATGACGTCGGAGGCGTCCGCCGCCGCCAGGGCCGGGCCGAAGCCGGACCGGTCGTCGCCGGAAACCGCGCAGCCCCGGGCGTAGAGGATTTCCGTATCGCCCGCTGCTTTCCGAATTCCTTCCAACATGCTGTCCATCAGCGGCAATTCGCAACGGACGGCGTCCAGGTCGTCCGGAAGCGGACTGCCCCCGAAATTGTCCTGGGCCATGTCCAGCAACGATTCGACGTGCGCCGGGAAGGTGTAGTCGCCCAGCAGGTTCCTGACCTCGTCGGCGTTCGGACCGACGACGGCGATGCGCCTCGCCGAATTACCGAGGGGCAGGACGCCGTCGTTTTTAAGCAACACCATCGAGGCGAGCGCGGCCCGCAACGACAGCGCCTTGCCTTCAGGTTTCCGCAGACAGGTCTTCGCGGGAGCTTCGTCCACGAAGGGTTCGTCGAAGAGACCGAGTTCGAATTTTTTCTTCAATATCCTCTCCGCGGCGGCATCTATCAGGGCGATGAGCTCCGCGGAGTTTTCCGCCTCCCTCCCGAACGAAGGTCCGTAGCAGTCGGAGCTGGGAAGTTCGACGTCGATTCCCGCGCGCAGCGCCCGTCCAGCCGCTTCGTTCTTGGTCCGCGCGAGGCGGTGGTTGGTCCTGAGCATGTCGATACCGAAATAGTCGCTTACGATGATGCCGTCGAATCCCCATTTGCCGCGGAGGATGCCGGTCAGCAATCCGTCATCCGAATGGCAGGGAATGCCGTCGAGTTCGCCGTAGGAGGGCATCACCGCCTGCAATCCGGCCTCCTTGACCGCCACCTCGAAGGGGTACAGATAGGTTTCCAGGAGTTCCCTCGGCGGGATATGGGAAGGCGCCCAGTTCATTCCTCCTTCGGGACAGCCGTATCCGGCGAAGTGCTTGCCGGTCGCGAGCACCCCTTTCCGGATGTCATCGCCTTGAAGTCCGCGGATGAAGGCCGCGCCCATGCGCGACACCAGGTAAGGATCCTCGCCGAAGGTCTCCTCGACGCGCCCCCAACGCGGATCGCGCGTCACGTCGAGCAGCGGCGCCAAAGCCTGGCGCGCGCCGAGGGCCGCGAGCTGGGTACTGATGGCGCGTCCGATCTCCTCCACGATTTCCGGGTCGAAACCGGCCGCCAGTCCGATCGCCTGGGGGAAGATGTCGGCGTCCTTCGTCAGGTAGCCGGAACAGGCTTCCTCGTGGATCAGCGCAGGAATCGGCAGGCGCGTCTTGGTCATGAGGAAGCGTTGTATCCTATTTCCGAGCCGCGCCGCTTGCGCGGGAGGAAGCAGGCTCGCTCCCCCGAGCCGCGTGACTTGGCCGAGGCCGTGCGCGGCTTTCCGGAGTGCCTTCTCCTCGTCGAAGGAACCGGAGCTCGTCAGTTCGTAGACCCAAAGGCTTCCCAACTGGGCGACTTTTTCGGCCAGGGTCATCCTCGAAAGCAGATCATGTACCCTGTCCACGGTCGGCCGTGAAGCATCTCGGTAACTCATCTCGATTCCTCCTTCGTGATCGTTTGCGCGTCCCGGCCGCCGTCGGGGCCGCGCGGCCGGATCCGGTACGCGGTATTCCTTTCCGTGGCGAAACTACCGTCCGGGGCGGGAACGGGATAGCCTCCCCCGTCGCTGATCCCATAGCGGCCGGCGGCGTACAGGACGCATTCGTTGCCGCGGAGCGAGACGACGGTCGCCTCGGTGAGTCTGCCGTCCTTCCATTCCATGGATACCTCGAAGCCCCCGCGCGCGCGCAATCCGCGGACGCTGCCGTCCGGCCAAGCGGAAGGCAGGGCCGGCAGCAGGCGGAGCTTGCCGCCCTGCGACTGCAGCAACATTTCGGCTATGCCGGCGGCTGCCCCGAAATTTCCGTCGATCTGGAAAGGCGGATGCGCGTCCAAAAGGTTCGGGTATACGCCGCCCCTGAAACCGGAGTGAGAGCCGCGGCCCGGGACGGGCGTCAGGAGCCTGGCGAGCAGGGCGTAAGCTCGGTCGCCTTCGCCCAGCCGCGCCCAAAGGCAAATTTTCCACGCGAGGCTCCAGCCGGTGCCTTCGTCGCCCCTGATTTCCAGGAAACGGTGCGCGGCCTCCCGCAGTCCTTCGTCGTTCTCGATTTCCCAGCCCGGGTATACGCAGTAGAGCGGTGAAACGTGCCGGTGCCGTTGGTCCTCTTCTTCGAAATCCTCCGCCCATTCCTGGAGGCGTCCGCGCTTCCCGATCGCGGGCGGAAGGAGACGGGTGCGCGCCCGGACAATCCGGTCGAGCAGACCAGGATCCTCGCCGATTAGGCGCGCCGCCTCGGCAGCGTTCGTCAGCAGTTCGCGCATGAGGCTCAAGTCGAGGGCGCTGCCGGTGGCCACGCCGCAGAGGCCGCCGCCGGACGGGTCGCGGAACCGGAGTTCCGGCGATGTCGAAGGCGCGGTCGTGAGCCGTCCGTCCGGCGTCTCCACGAGCCAGGCGAGCGCGAACAGGACCGCTCCGCGGAGGATCGGCCAGGCTTTTCGCCTCAGGAAGTCGAGGTCGCCGGAAAAGAGCCAGTGGTCCCAAAGGTGGGCGCAGAGCCAGACGCCGCCCATAGGCCAGACCGCCCATTGGGTTTCGCCTTCTCCGAAGTCGCCGACGGGGGAGGTATGCGCCCAGATGTCGGTGTTGTGGGAAAGGCTCCATCCCGGACAGCCGAAATACGACGCGGCGGTGCGTGCGCCGCTTTCGGCCAAGTCGCCGATGAAATCGAGCAAGGGGAGATGGCATTCGGCCAGGTTGCAGCTCTCGGCGGGCCAGTAATTCATCTCCAGGTTGATATTGGTCGTGTAGTTGCAGCTCCAGGGAGGGCGCAGCCCGTCGTTCCAGATGCCCTGGAGGTTCATCGGCCGCGTGCCGGGCCTGGACGCCGAGATCATGAGGTAGCGACCGTACTTGAAGAACAGCGCGGCGAGGGAAGGATCGGCGGCGACGCCTGCATTGATCCGTTCGTCGGTCGGCAGCTGAGCCGGGAGCGGCGACAGCGTCGTCGTCCGCTCCGCCTGATCGTCACCGAGCCGCAGGTCCATCCGGTCGTAGTACCCGCGGTAGTCAGAGACGTGGTCACGCTCGACCGCGTCCCACCCTTTCGCGGTTGCCCGCCGGACGACGGTTTCCAATCCGGAAGAGAGCGCCGCGGGATCGCGGCCCGGCATCTCGTTCCAGCCCTGGAAGGTCGTTCCTGCCGCCGCGAAGAGGATGGCCTCGGAGGCGCCGCGCACCGCGAAGCCGCGGTCCGCAGATTCGGCGAAACCGCCGGACAGCACCGCCGCGACGCGGAGTTCGAACTCCATCGCCTTGGCCGATCCGGGATCGCCGTACCGGACCGGATCGTCCCGGTCCCAGTAATCCGGCACGACGTGTTCAGGGCAGGTTCCCCGAAGGACGGCGCAGCCGACTTCGCCGGAAACCCGGTGGGCGAGGCGGCTATCGAGCATGACCTGAAAATTCAGCGCGTTCGCGCGGTCCGATCGGAGGCGCAAGGCAAGAACGCGGTCAGGCGACGAAACGAAACACGTCCTGGTATACCGCGTGCCGCCGATCCGGTACGAAACGCCGGCCACCGCAGTTTCGAGGTCAAGTTCCCTCCTGTAGTCGCGGCCGACATCTCCGTGGGGAAAACGGAGTTCGATGTCTCCGAGAGGCAGGTAGGATTCGGTGAAGGCGCCCATGAGGCGACGGCTCAGCCTGTCGGCCGCGGGGAAATCGCGACCCTCGAGCGCGGCTCGGATGGCGGACAACGCCTCCGGGGCGCCCGGCCGGGCGCGGAAATTCGGGAATCCGGACCAGAGCGTCTCTTCGTTTAGCTGCAACCGTTCGCGCTCGATGCCGCCGAATACCATCGCTCCGAAAGACCCGTTCCCGATGGGGATGGCCGCGTTCCAATCGCGGGCCGGCTCGTCGTACCGCAATCGATTCTCGTCAATTCGTTCCCGGCGGGCGTTTCCTTCCATTATCTCCCTCATGAGTGAACTTTCCGGAACAGGTATAAACCATGAGCGGGAATCCGGCCATGTAGAAATATTACGTCCCGATACGGATTTCTTACCTGCCTATCCCGGGCGGAAGACCGTGGACCGAGGGATAAACGGAATTGACGCGAAAATGTAAAAATCTCCCATTTCGGAGTAAAACGGTCTCATGTACGGAGCCGGAATCGGGTGTTAAGGTTCCTGTCATCGATATCCAACCAGAATCAAGGAGGCTTAGCGGAATCATGAACAGGACGAAACGATTCGGACTCATCGCGTGCGCCGTCGCGGTGACATTCGCGGCCGGCGCGTACGCCGGCGGCCAGGGCGAAAGCAAGGCAAGCGGGCAAAAAGCGAAGATCACATTGTGGTCGCAATTCGCCGACCCGAAATCCATGGACAGCGGCGCCATCGCATTCTTCAAGGCGTTGGAGAACACGCGGACCCGATTCCCCGACGTCGAGATCGAGCATGTCGGCACGGGGGGCGAAGCCTACAAGCAGAAGATACCTGTCGCGGGGGCGGCGAACGAGCTTCCTGACATGTTCTTCTGGTGGGGCGGCGGTACGGCCGAACCCTTCATCAAAGGCAACCGCGTGCTGGCCCTCAACGATCTGGCTTCCGACGGGACTTTGAAGCGCCTCGTTCCCGGTACGACCGACAATTTCGTCTTCGGCGATAAACTGTACGGTTTGCCGATATACATCTCCACCGCCCAGCTGTACGTGAACAAGGAATTGTTCCTCAACGCCGGCCTGAAGGTGCCCGCGACCTGGGACGAGCTGACGACGGCTATCGTCGCGCTCAAGGCGAAAGGCATCATTCCGATTGCCCTCGGCGCGAAGGATCGTTGGCCTGCCATGTTCTGGAACGCGATCCTCGACATCCGGATGGGCGGCGTTTCAGCCATGAACGCCGCGCTCAAGAAGACGGGGCCCTTCAATACCCCCGAGTTCGTCGCGGCGGCCAAGAAGTTCGATGAACTCATCAAGCTCGGCGCCTTCGGCGACAACTATATGGGCACATCCTACGACGATTCGGTCAACCTTTTCTTGACCGGTAAGGCGGCGATGATCTATATGGGCGCGTGGGTGAACGGGCAGATCGAGGCCGACAACTCGCCGGTCAAGGGAAAAGTCGTGCCGATCAACGTACCCGCCGTCCCCGGCGGCAAGGGATCCTCCAACGACTGGCACGGCGGCTGCGGCGAGACGTTCTTCATGAACGCGAACCTCAAGAACAAGGAACAGGTCTGGCCGGTCTACAAGTATTTCGTCGAGACGATGGCCAAAGAAGCATTCCTCGCCGGATCGGGTTCCAGCGCCTGGCTTTCGGAATCGAGCGACGTCGCCAAGATGAATATCCTGGCACTGCAGATCGGCCTGCTCTCGGCCAAAGCGACCGGTTTCTCCTACTGGTGGGACCAGATCCTGACCGGCAACGATACCGAGTCGATGTTCGGTTCGCTCATGCAGTTCATCGCCGGGAAATCGAGCCCGGAGCAGTACGCCCAGGAACTCCAAACGAAGATCAGCGACCGGAAGTGATCGCCGAACCCTCATCGGAGGCGGGCGACACATCGTGGCCGCCCGCCTCCACCGTCAGGAGAGTCTCATGACCAGCGTATTCTGCGACAGGAAAGCGATCGCCGTTTTCGTTCTCCCCGCCTTGATCCTGTTCCTGGTCGTCGGCTTCCTCCCGATCGCCCAGTCCGCCTACTTCAGTCTCCTGGAATGGGACGGCATCGGCACCGCGAAATTCGTCGGTTTGTCGAATTACGTCGACGTGTTCATTACCGATTTCTTCGGGATCAAGTTCGACCATTCGATCGTCAACTCCGTCGTCCTGGCGATCCTGTGCGTCTTCCTCCAACTCCCCGCCGCGCTCGCGCTGGCGTTGGTCCTTGCGTCCGGGATCAAGGGAGAGCGGGCATACCGGACGATCTTTTTCATTCCCGTCGTCATCTCGTCCGCGTCGATCGGGGTCATGTTCCTGAAGATCTACAATCCCGACTTCGGCGTCCTGAACGAACTCCTCGAATCGGCGGGCCTTGGCGTCTGGAAGAACGATTGGTTCGCAAACGAGAGGACCGCCTTGATGAGCGCGCTCCTCCCCGTGGTCTGGCAATACATCGGATACCATATGCTCCTGATGTACGCCGCGATCAAGGGCATTCCCGGAGAGCTGTTCGAGGCCGCCACCATGGACGGAGCGTCGCCGATCCGTACGGCCTTTTCCATTACCCTGCCGCTCATCCGTCCCATCCTGCGCGTCTGCGTCACGTTCGCCGTCATCGGTTCGCTGAAATTCTTCGACCTGCTGTTCGTGATGACCGGCGGCTCGCCGTCCCCCGCCACCGACGTTCCCAGCACCCTGATGTACAACACCATATTCACGCGGCGCTTGTACGGGCACGGGAGCACGATGGCCGTCTTCCTTGTCGCGGAATGCATGGTTTTCTATCTGGTCCTGCAGCGGACCCTGAAGACGCGCGAAGAGCGCGGGGAGGAGCGTCGATGAGCGTACTGAAGGATCGGACCGGACAGTACCGTTACGTCGCTGCCGTTCTCCAATTTCTTCTGGCGGCCTTTGCGGCCGTCCAGATGTTTCCGCTCGTATGGCTCGTGCTGAGTTCGTTCAAAAACAACTTGGAGATCACCGGCGCCAACGTCATCGGCTTTCCGCGGCAGTGGCGATGGGACAACTATCGGTACGTGCTCGACGCCACCCGGTTGGGCTCCAATCTCCTGAACAGCCTTCTGTACTCCATCGCGACCGTGGTTCTCTCCGGAATCCTCGCGTCCATGGTATCCTATGCGGTCACCAGGATGAAATGGAAAGGCAGCGGTTTTGTCCTCGCCCTGTTCATGACAGGATTGATGATACCCGTCCACGCCACGCTGCTCCCCGTATTCATCATGATGAAGGAGGCGAGGCTCCTGAACACGCCTTTGGCCCTTGTCATCCCGTACACGGTGAACGCCCTGCCGAGCACCATATTCATCATGGCCGGCTTCTTCGCCTCCCTTCCCCGCGAGATGGAGGAATCGGGCGTGATCGACGGATGCAATATCTATGCCGTATTCTGGCATATCATCCTGCCCCTCCTTAAGCCGGCCATCGTGACCACGGCCGTGTTCACGTTCCTCGGGGCGTGGAACGAATTGATGTTCGCCAACACGCTGGTGAACAAGGAGAATCTCATGACGGTGACCGTGGCTATCAATTCATTGAGAGGTATACATTTCACTGAATACGGAGCGATATTCGCCGGTTTGGCGCTCGCCACCTTCCCTCCCGTTCTCGTCTACGCGCTGTTCAGCGACCAGGTCCAGAAAAGCATGATCGCGGGCGCGATCAAGGGGTAGCCCGAGCGGCGGCCGCGCCGCGGAGGTATACAGCGACATGCATCCGTACTACCCTGTTCCGATGTTCACCCCCAGACCGCGACCTCGGGCTTCGGCCGGCGAGCGAGGCCGGTCGTGAAGCTCCGAACCCAGGTGACCCTGTACTACGGTCTCCTGATCCTGCTTTCGATCGGGCTCAGCTCGGCTCTCTACCGGCGCATCAACCGGGAACTGGCGGACCGGAAGCTCCGGGAGCTCGCCATGCAGACGCTGTATACGATCCAATCGGGCGCCCAAGCGCTCTTCGATAATACCAACCGCTATTCCCACAGGATTATCGCCAGCTCCGCGGTCCAGGCCGCGCTGGCCGAGGATCCAAGCGATCGCGGCAGCGCGCTCAGCAACCGGGCGATCCTGAAAACCGTGAACGAGATCCTCCTGGCGGAGCAGACGGTGTCGTCGATATATATTTTCCGCAACGACGATGTGTTCTTTTCCCTGGACGACATGCGCTCGGGCATGGGCATCGACAGCGTGCGGCGGGCTTCCTGGTACGAGGAAGCGGTCGAAGGGGACGGAGGGCAGGTATGGATGGTGAACGCGGGCGGCGCGCTCAACCGTCGGACGAACGAAGAGGAATACGTTTCCCTGGTCCGGACGATAAACGATCTATACGCCTTCAGGATGAGGGGCATGCTCCTGATCAATATCCCCGTGAGCGCGATCATGTCGAGTTTTCCGCGCGCGGTCGGCGAAGATCGGGTCGAGCTTTCGATCAGGAGGAACGGCAGGACTTTGATCCCATTCCCGGAGGAAAAGTTGAGGATATACGCCGACTCCGCGGGTTTTTGGGGACGGGTACCGGGTGTATTCTCTGGAAAGCTTTCCGGCGATGAATACCTGTTCGCGTCCACCGAGTCCCGTGGCTGGGAATACTGCATTGCCTTCCGGGTGGACGATCGGGCGGATCCCTACGCGCCGGTCAGCCGGGTGCTCCTCCCCATCGCCGCCGTCAGTTTCCTGTTGATCTTCTTGGGCTCGCTTTGGATTTCCCGCTCCGTCACGAGGCCTCTGCTCGTCCTGCTCAAGGAGATGAAGCGGGTCGAGGAGGGCGAATTCCGCCAGGCCCGATTGTCCGGGCGGTCCGAGGAAATACATCAGCTCCAGGATCGCTACAACAGCATGATCGCGACGATCGAGCGATCAATTCTGCACGAGAAGGAAGAGCAGCGGACGAGGCGGAAGCTCGAACTCGATATCCTGCACGAACAGATCAAACCGCATTTCCTGTACAACTCTCTGGAATCGGCGGGGTATCTCGCCTTGACCGGCGAGCGCGAAAAATCCTACCGGCTCATCACCGCGCTGGCGAGCTACTATCGGCAAAGCCTGAGCAAAGGCGATGAGGTTATCCCCCTACGGCAGGAATTCGACGTCACCCGGCATTACCTGACGATCGAGAACATGAGGTATCCCGACCTTTTCTCCGTTTCCTACGATTTGGACCCGAGCCTTGCCGATTGCCTGATCCCGAAACTCACCCTGCAGCCGCTCGTGGAGAACGCGCTGCAACACGGCATCCGGCCCACCGGTCAACCGGGCATCGTCAAAATCGCCGCCTCTCCGGAGGAAGGCTGCGTACGCCTCACGGTGGAGGACAACGGCGCCGGAATGGTCGAAGAACGGCTGAAGACCATCATCGACGGGAAATTGGAAGCGAATCCCAAGAGTTTTGGCTTGCGGGGAACCATCGCCCGGCTGAGGCTCTTTTTCGGCGAGGACTTCACGTATTCCGTATTGAGTTGGCCGGGCGAGGGGACAGTGATTTCCGTCTCGTTCCCCATGCTCCGCTCCGGTCCGCAATCGGACTGCGGGTCCTGAGGAGGCAATAATGGATGAGGCGCCCATCAAAGCCATCGTCGTGGACGACGAACGCAATGCGAGGAAGCTGCTTCCCATCCTGATCGATTGGGCGGCGATCGGCTACGAATTCGTGGGCGAGGCCGCCGACGGCAACGAAGCACTCGACTTGATCGATTCGCTCAAACCCGATGTCGTCTTCGCGGACATCAGCATGCCTTTCATGGACGGACTGGAACTGGCGGGCCTCATACGGGAGCGGGAACCGCTGATCAAGATCGTGATGGTCACGGCGTTCGCTGATTTCGACTACGCCAAGCGAAGCGTCAAGCTCGGCGTCTGCGATTTCCTTCTCAAGCCGCTCCAGACGGAAATCCTCACGACACTCGCCGAGGACCTGAAAGGGAGGATCCGGGGCGAGGCGGCCCATTGGGGCGAATACCGGCGGATGAAAGCGCAGCTCGACGAGCATGCGGAGCTGCTCAGGGAGCGTTTCCTGAACGAGCTGGTGGGCGGTTCAGCGGACGCCGGACGGCTGCAGGACCAATACCGGTATTTCTTCGGCGAGGAGGTCGCGCCTATCCGCGGTCTGGCGGTGATCGAGGCGCTGCCCGGCTCCTCCGACGAACCCGAAGAGGACCGGCTACTCCTCGGGATGCGCTGCCAGCGCTTCGTCGAGACGTTGTTTGCCGACCGGCCCGGCATCATCGTATTCAGGGACATCGCCGGCCGCATCGTCCTGCTCGATCGGGAACCGGGGGCCGACATCTCGCACGTGGGTGACCAATGCATCAGGCTAATCCGGGAGCGGCTCGGCCTTTCGGTTTCCGTCGGCGTGGGCGGCGGCATCGCCGATATCGGCCGCGCCGGCGACAGCTACCGGGAGGCGCTGGAGGCCCTGCTCTACGGCAAGTTGATTGGCGGGGACCATGTCGTCTCTTTCGGCGAGGACCTCCGGTTGGAGCGGGCGACATGGAAACTTCCGGTTTCCGGCATCGAGGAAGCGGCGTTTTTCGTGAAAGCGGGTGCGGAGAAGCAGGCGGCCGAAGCCGTGGACCGCTTGTTCGGAGCCCTGTCGGACACGCGCGGTGCGACCATCGAACAGGCTTACTCCGTCGCGGTCCACTTCGTCTCGCTGCTCGACGGCGCCTTGACCGCGATCGGCCTGCCGCGGTCGGAACTCGAGTGGGACGTCGCGTCGGTGCTCGGCAGCGTATTCCAGGCGGGGACGATCACCGAACTGAACCGCCGGATCGTCCTGCTCGCAAAGCGGGTCTCCGAATCCATCCGGAGATCCCGCCTGGTCAAGAAGGACCGGATGATCGACAAGGTCCGCAATTACGTGACCGAGGAATTCGCCGATCCCGGGCTGACCCTATCGTCCGTTTCGGAAAAATTCGACTACAACGCGAGTTATCTGAGCCGCGCGTTCAAGCAGGCGATCGGCTCCAGCTTCACCGATTACCTGCTGCGGTTGCGGATGGCGGCGGCGGTCAAGCTGATAGACGAGACCGACCTCAAGGCGTACCAGATCGCCGAACGGGTCGGGATCAAGGATCCCTATTATTTCAGCTATTGCTTCAAGAAGGTCCTCGGCGTTTCGATCCAGGATTATAAAAAAATACCGTAGGCCGGTTGGCGGAGGAAGCCCGGCCGCGCGTTTGGAGGAGTTTCGGCATGAATTACCGTTTCGGCGTGGATTATTACCCCGAGCATTGGCCGGAGGATCGCTGGGAGACTGACGCGCGCCTCATGGCGGAGATGGGCCTCAAGGTTGTGCGTTTGGCGGAGTTCGCCTGGCGGAAGATGGAGAGCGCTCCGGGGCGCTATAATTTCGATTGGCTGGAGCGGGTGATCGACATCCTGTCACGCAACGGCCTGAAGGCGATCCTCGGTACGCCGACAGCAGCGCCGCCCGCGTGGCTCGTCGAACTTCATCCGGAAATTCTGCCGGTGGATTCGACGGGGACGCGGCGCGGATTCGGCGGACGCCACCATGATTGCCAGTCCAACCCGGACTACCGGACCGCCGCGGCCGGAATCGTCGGAGCTATGGCTGACCGCTTCGGATCGGATTCCCGCGTGGCCGGCTGGCAAGTCGACAACGAACTCGGGAACAGCCACAAGAACCTGTGCCATTGCGTGCATTGCCGGCGTGCGTTCCAGTCCTGGCTGGAAAACCGCTACGGCATCGTGGAGCGGCTCAACGCCGCATGGGGAACCGATTTCTGGAGCCAGGCCTACGATCGTTTCGGGCAGATCGACACGCCGAAACTGACTCCGAACGCGCACAGCCCCGCGCTGATTCTTGACTGGAAGAGGTTTCATTCCGATCTTATCGTCGAATTCCAGCGGAATCAGATCGCTATCCTGCGCGGGCGTGCGAAAGACCAATTCATCACGCACAACTGCATGGGCTTTTTCGACCTCGTCGACTATTTCGATCTCGCCGAGTCCCTGGATTTCGTGAGCCATGACCAATACCCGACGGGATACTGGGAAACGCCGCCCGGCCGTTGTCCGGAAGATCTCGCCGCGACGCTGGATTTGATGGCCGCTCTCAAGCGGAGGACGTTCTGGGTCATGGAACAGCAGTCCGGTCCGACGGGATGGCAGATCATGGGACGGACGCCGAAACGGGGGCAACTCGCGCTCTGGACCGCGCAATCGATAGCCCGCGGAGCCGATACCGTCGTCTTTTTCCGTTGGCGTTCGTGCACCGTCGGGACCGAGCAGTTCTGGCACGGCATATTGCCGCACGACGGAGTACCGGGAGCGCGCTACCAAGAACTCAAGGCTTTCATCGCCTCGATGGGGACCGTCATGCCGCGTTTCGAAGGGGCGCTGAACATGGCCGAGGTAGCCGTCGTCCATTCGTACGAGCAGAACTGGGCTCTGGAGATCCAGCCCCATCACCCCGACCTGGATTATGTGCGCGTCTCCCAGGACATCTACCGCGCGCTGTTCGAGAGGAATATCCCGGTAGCCTATGTTTCTCCCGAGTCCGACTTGACGCCGTACAAGCTGGTCATCGCGCCTCCTCTTTTCCTGGATATCCCCGGCGTGGCCGCGCGGCTGGAGGCCTACGTGCAAGCCGGCGGCCAGTTGGTTCTCCTGCCGAGAACAGGGGTTAAAAACTATGAGAACGCATGCCTGACCGGAGCGCCGTTGCCCGGCCCCTACGCGGAGCTTCTCGGCATCCATGTGCTCGATTACGATTGCCTGCGTGACGCCGAAACGAAGGTGGTGGCCGATGGGGCCGAGGGGCTCGGCCTGTATTGGTGGGACGTCGTCACCGTGAAGTCCGCGACTCCGCTTTTCACCGCCACCGGAGCCGAGCACTCAGGCGAACCCGCCATGACGATGAATCGCTACGGCGAAGGGATCGCCTGGTATGTGGCCACGTTTCCCGACAGGACGCTGATGCGGGCGATGGCAGCGCGGTGGATCGCCGCCGCCGGAGTCCGATCCCTTGGGGAATCGCCTCCCGGAGTGGAGCTCGTCCGGCGTAAGGGCCCGGGCGGGGAATTCCTGTTCGCCCTGAACCATACCGGCGAGAGCCTGATCCACGATCCCGGCGCGGGCTGGGAGCACCTCGTGGGGACCGCGCGCTTGGAGCCGTACGGGATCGCGGTACTGGTAAAAAAGGATTGACGGCTAAAAGAATGGGCGTCCACCCGTGCCGCGGTCTCGTTCCCGACGGCGAACTAGGGTGATTCGTCGGAAGCGAGCATCGCAGCGGTCAAAGTTCGCAATCGGAGCAAGTGTATGGTGACGCCGATGGCGACAAGACCCAGGATACACCGAACTGACCACGTATCTACGAAAAAAACGATGGTGGAACCTATGGTCACCCAAAGCAGAGAGACCGATACGAGTTTCGAGCGCAGCGAGACGGCCCGGTGGTTCAGATAGTTTTCGATGTATTTTCCCAACACCTTGTGCCCGATGAGACGCCTGTACAGACGGGCCGAACTTTTCAGGAAACAGGAAGCGGAAAGGAGCAGGAAAGGTGTCGTCGGAAGCAGGGGGATGAATACGCCTATGACGCCGAGACCGAGCGAGCAGAACCCGACGCTCAGCAAGATGGTCCGTTTCACCGACTGTCCTCCCCTTCCTGTGACGAAAATATTGAATAGATCCGCAAAATGCCTGACTTCTCGTTTTACGGCGGCTACGGCTCCTGAGGCGATTCCGCTCCTTTCGTCCTACGGAATGTCCTGCGCGTCAGCCATGCACTTTCCGCAGGTTGGACCAGCGGCGCCGCGTTCGCCTTACTCCTTCCTGACTGGTTGGCCGCTACTCCTTGACCTGGGTGGTCAGGAAGACCTGCACCGTCATTTGGTTGATTTGATCCTGCAGGCCTTCGATTGCGTCGATATGGCTATCCTCCTCGTTGAGTATCTGTTGGAGGAAATCGCGGGTGGCGTGATCCTTCACCTCGCCGGACAAGAAAATAGCCTCGTTGTAGGCCTTGATCGCGCTTTCCTCCGCGTCATGATCGTTGGCCAATTGTTTCGGGACGACGTCGCCTATATGGATTTTATTGAGAGTGGAAACGGTCGGGATCCCTTCAAGGAAAAGGATGCGGCCAATCAGTTTTTCGGCGTGTTTCATCTCGTCGATCGCGCGTTTCTCGAAATGCTTGTGCAGCTTTTCGTAGCCCCAGTTATCGCACATTTCCGAGTGCACCATGTACTGGTTGATCGCCGTCAGTTCGTCGGCCAATAGCCCGTTGAGAGCTCCAAGCAGTTTGTCATTGCCTTTCATCGATATCCTCCATGTTCCGGTAACCGTCCGCTTCCGATCTGTCGCCGGTGCTTGCGTTGAAGTCTATAGTTTTACGGCATGGATGCAAACGAAATGAGCGTAATCAAGGACGATGACGATCGGACGAATGAGGGTACTCGTACGGGAATATGCTTCCTCGCAACGGGATTGGAAGCTTTATCCCTGCGTTTCGCGCGCAGGGTAGTTGATAACCGTTCAGTCCTTCGGCAAGCAAGTCCTTTTCGACCGAATTCAGGTTTTTTTCAGTGTGGAAACCGGCCTGAAGTCCGCCGGGCGCGGCATCAGCGGATCTCGAAAATCCTCGCCGTCTTTTCCTTAAGCCGGACTTTTAGGCACCCCTCGTCGGAGTTCCATGAATGGGGCGGCGAGATGGCCGCTCTGCTGGACCCTAAGTAGCAGGGCGTTCACAATATTGAAAATGGTTTCCTCCTCATCGCCCGCGCGGAGCGGATACGACCAGATGACGGCCTGCTCGGGGGCGACGGCGGTTACGCCGTTGGCCACGATGGCCGACATCGCCAGGTAGTCGGTCTGGTCTGTCACGGACCGGATGCTGTGCCGCGCGAGCTGGGCATACTCCATGCGCATGCCTCCGCTCGAACAATTTTCGATCACCATTTCTGGATCTCGGGCGAATACACCGTCGATCCAGTCGAGGTAGGCGCGGGTATGATCGAGCAGTCCGGCCCCCGCGCTGTCGGAATCCCGTTCCGTTTAGAACCCGCCGTTGATGTTGTAGTCCAGCTGGTAACGGCCTTCGTCCACCACGTGCCTCCCCCGGCGCTGGAAGAACCAGTCGTCGCCGACGCGGGAGGCCAGCGGACACTGAATGCCCATCACCTCAAGCTCCAGCCAAAGTCCGGCGATCATGCCCCGTTCGCGGATGCGCTCCAGCGGGACGGCGATGCCTCCGGGGAAGCGGGCTCCGGACGGCAGCCATTCGCCGACGCCGTCCCACCACGTTCCGTCGGCGTACCATCCCGCGTCAATGCAGAAATACTTGCACCCGGCGGCGGCCGCGGCGTCGATGAGCGGAAGGAGTTTCTCCGTCGTCGGCTGGCCCCTGAGACAGTTCATGTAGTCGTTGAATATCGCCTTGGACGTCGCGTTGTCCGCGTTCGGCCTGCGGATGAGGCGGCGGTAGCGGGTGAGCTGCCGCATCGCGTCCTCGAATCCGCCGCGGACGAAGGCCAGGGCGCAGGGCTCCGTCACGAAGCTCTCCCCGCCCTTGAGCGCGCGCACGAACGCGTGTTCCTGGTAGCTCGGCCCCGATACCTGGAGGTACAATTCGCCCGCGACATCTGAAATTTCCCAATGCCACGATGCGTTCGTCTCGATCTGCCAGGCCACAGTCGTTCCGAGTTCCTCGTGGGTGAACGCGCCCATGGGCAGGTGCTCGGAAGCCGGCCAGGTACCCGTGGAAGAAAGCGCGATCCGTTTCTCGGAAAAGGCGTTAACGGCATCGTAGCCGAGATCGCCCGGCCGGTACGCCTTCCATTGAGCTTCCCCGTACCAGGCGTTGTGCGGGATATGGATGAACGAACCGCGGTCTCACGGCTGGGCGCTTCCGCGTGTAAGTCCGGTCAGCGCGAAGGAACTCGCGTACTCGATCGGCCGTTCCGCTTCCCCCCGGTTCTCCAGCTCGGTCCACGACCGGATGACCGGCACGCTGTCGTAGAACTGGAACCGGCTCGTCACGGAGCCCCTCGTATTCCTGCACTATCTCCAGGAGCCGGCCGTGCGCGTTCCGGATATCGCGATGGGAAAGGTACCGGAGCAGGTAGCCGGGAGCGGAGCCCGCGTGTTTGTTCCCGTGGTGGTCCGTCTGGCTCAAGCCCGATTCCTGGATTTCGACGAGCCTGAATTTCGCGGTATCTACGGGAAGGACCGGAAATTACCCCGCGCCGCAGTGGAGGAGCCGGACGTCGCCGTCTTCCGTTTTCCGGATCCAGATCCGTATGCCGTCCTCTTCCAGCTTGATATCCATCGCCTCACCCCTTGAGCGCGCCGACGGTCATGCCTTTCACAAAATACTTCTGCATCGAAACGAATAGCGCGGAGACGGGCAGCACCGAAATGAGTATGGCGGACGTCGCGGAAGTATAGTCACTCGTCTGCTCGAACGTACCGTTGTCGGCGTCGCAGGCGATATAGCCGACCTTGCGCGCGCCGGCCCCTTCGTAAATCTTGAAGACGAACCGGACCAGGGTTTTCTTCCGGCTCTCGTTATAACAGATGGAAATAAGCATGGTGCGGTCGTCCGACCGGACGGTCGTCCATGCCGTAGATATAGAACGCGCTGACGTTCTGGGACGGTTCGAAAACCATAAGTGCCATGTCGTAGGTTACCCGCTTGTGTTTTGCGGATACGATACCGCCCCATTCCCCCAAAGCCAGTTCCCGAACGAATTCCGGTCTGTTGTAGATTTTTATGAGGTCGTTTTCGTAGGTTTTCATGGACTGGTACAGTTCTTCCTGCATGCTGCGCCGGGACGCGATGCTCGCGTCCCGTTCCGCCGATTGACGATCAGGAAGGCCGAATTCATGAAGAACAAGGCCTGCACCGCAAGAGCGAGAAGGGTGCGGGTGAACGGCACATCGCCATCTTAACCCGCCCCCGCGGCGGTTGCATAGCTCGCCAGATTTATCGAGGGTTTCGCGGTTGCGGTTGCGGTCGTTGGCGTTGGCATTGGCGTCCAGCAGCGGAAGCCCCGCCGGCTATAGCCCGCTGGAGTATGCTGTTTATGGGATGGCGGATTCATTGAGCAGGTATGAATCCGGAAGTTTATAACATTCTGACTGGGACTAAAGACAAATATACCGCCTCAGGAGTTCAAGGCGTTCGCAAGCATCTGCGCGCGGAAGCCAATTATTCCTTACCAGTTCTTTCAGAATCTAAAAGATCCCGTACACGGGAATCGAACGCTTCTTGGCCGTTCGGTGAAAGAGAGCGTCGCCGGAAAGAACCGCCGCGCCGCAATCACCTGATCGAGGACGTTTTGTTGACGTGTCCGGAGTATTCCGCTTCTCACAAAGTCGGTTGTTTCCTTCACGTATAGGAGAGAAAGCGCCGTAGCGAGGTGGTCAACTATGATGAGGCCGATCAAGACGCTCGCGTCACGGATTAGGAGTCGGATCACTGAAAGCAAGTTCCTATTCGATCTCAGGTTTCGATTTCCGAACCAGATACGCGGCCTTGGCGATAGCGATTACCCCTTCCGCGAGGTAGCGGTAGGACAACTGCACAAAACGATGCGGTGCGTCCACGACCAGATACTTTTCCGGTTCCACTTTTCGCCACCCCTGGGCACCCACGGTTTTAGAAAAGCGCTCATAAACGTACTCGGTAATGATCCTGTGCGGCTTTGCCCGATACGTGATCGCTTGCATAGAAATTCCGTGCTGCCCTTTGAGCGAGCGGAGCTCATAGAGCGATATCTCGCTCCTTTTGTTCCCGAGTTCCCGGCGGAGGACTCCGGCCGGCATTATAATGCGCCCCCGAAGGTATGGCAGAGTTTTTCGACAGCGGTTTTAGAAAGCCCGTGCTTTAAGCTGACGCTTTGATGGACAAACTCATGGAGGGCGGTTAGGCGTTTACGAACGATAGGGCGATCCTTTTTTAGAACGATGAAGGGGCGTCCATCGACCTTGCCTGAAACTCCGTCGAAGCCATTACCCTCTTCTAGTTCGATCACTTTGACCGCGTGCTCCTTTAAAGATCGACGACGTGGGGAACTGCGGAGTCAGGACCGAGGAGGGTCTCCAATTGAAGATACCGATCCATGGAGTCTTTGACCCGCTCAATGAGCGATTCGACCACCTTATTACCGTGGGAAGCCTTCCGGCGGAAGTTGACTCCTGAGAGTTCCACGACCCTTTCAAAAAAGAAAAAATCCGGGGCTACTTCAAGGGCGTCGGCGAGAAGGATGAGGGTTCCGCTATCGGGTATCATAAGGCCGTTCTAGAATCTGTTTATGGCAGGCACGGAAAGACGGTTGCCCACCTTTCGACAAGACCGTCCATTGAAAGGCCAGCCATGACCCGATCGGCTATACTCAAGCGAATCACAAGAACCGGTAAATAAAGTTACGCTTTCAGTCTTTCCCGAGGAAAAACGGCGCCACTTTGGGAGCGAAGAAATGGAAACCGGACACGAAGATCTGCCGGAGATTATGCTCACCGGAAATACTGTTCGCGGGCGGGTTTCCGCAACAATAACAGTTCGAATCACTACACTACATCAACACAGATGATACAGACATCATCATCGAAATCATCACTTCCCCTGAATTCAATTAGGTCTCGGTATATCTCCTTAATAAATATTTCCACCGGCTTATTGAAGTGAGTTCGGAATGAACCGGTTAATATTTCGCTTTCGTAATCATTGCCTCTGCTCTTGTCCGGAAGATAATTTTTAACCGCCTCAGTTAGTCCATCAGTATATAAAATCAATTTACTGCCCTTTTCAAGAATGACCATTTCATTTATATATTCTTTCCCCATATCCTTGAGTTCGCAACTATCTGCAATTCCAAGCGGAATTGCTCCGCTCAAAATATTCAGATACTCAATCTTATCGGCTGTAATTATATAAGGAGGATTATGCCCTGCGTTCGAATAGATGAATTCCCTTGTTTCAGGTTTGAATATTCCATAAAATACCGTTACGAAATCATCCGCGGTATGATTGATGAGGATATTGTTCAGATTTTCAAGAATGCTGGATGGATTGCTGTTATTGGGGGTTATCTGGAATATTGAGCTTTTTATCATTGCGGTTATAAAAGCAGCCTGGACACCATGACCTGAAACGTCACTTATAAAAATCCCGATCCAGTTGTTTGAAAAATGGATAAAATCAAAAAAGTCACCTCCAACCTTATCCATCGATTTATATTGAAATGAAATGCTGGGGAGAGGGGATATTTCCGGGATCAGGCATTTCTGAATAATTCTTGCCATATCCAGATCGTTCTCCATTATCTCATTGCGTTTCTCCAACTCGTTCTTTTCATATTCCAGTTCCAATGATTTATTGAATAAGGCTTCATTCATTTCTACAATTTTTTGTTTATCTCTTTCTAAATCAGCGGCAGCTTCCATTAATTGATCGTTTAATTTATTCTGGATCATTAGGGACTTATTCAGGCTCTCGGTTCTTTCTATTACCTTCTGTTCAAGGACGGCATTTAGCTCAGCTAATTCCAGGGTTCTGCTTTCAACTTCGGACTCAAGTTCCTTACGGTAACTCTTTAGCAGATCATTATAGGCTTTTACTTTCAAAAGAGACCGGACTCTGGCGATCAGCTCAATCCTGTCGACTGGCTTTGAAATAAAATCATCACATCCGGCTTCGATCCCCGTTATCCTATCTTCTGTTTCTTTCAATGCTGTGACCAGTATTATCGGCAGAGTCTTATATTCATCCAACTCTCTGACCCTGCGAGTAACCTCAAAACCGTTCATGCCGGACATCATCACATCCAATAGAATCAGATCGATACGATAGGCGGTGAGTTTTTCCAGCGCCTCTACGCCATTTGCGGCAGCTACTATTTCATAGCCGAGAGGACTAAGATACGCATCAAGAAGCTCTATGTTCTGAGATATATCATCAACAATAAGTATTACCTGTTTATCATTCATTCAATATCTCCACCAGGTTTGCTTTAACATGGAAGAATGTATTTCTTTAAAAATTCGCTGATTTCTTTCTCCTGGGCACGAGTATTTAAGACACACCCATAAATCCGCTTTCGGTTTATCTTTTTCCTTTCCGCCCTCGCCCACAACAGATGCGGTGATGAAACAATCAGGATATCCAGTATTGGAACATCTGTACTCAGTATCCGGCCTATAACTGAACCACGATTATCCGGAATCCTGATATCCATCATTATAACATCCGGCCTATCTATATCAAATCATCCTGACATTAATTAGCCGGTTGCGAATAGCCTGCCACCAAACGTTTCCGGGAGCCGTCAGTAGCACAAAGGCTGCGGTTACAGAAGTCGTCGCGAAAATATAAAGAAAGCGCAAATCCGATGTTCGTGGCATAAACAGGAGCATCGGATTAGGATCGCTTGAAGCGAAGGTAAAAATCCGCTTTGTGTATTTGGATAGCGAAAATTTGTAAATACTGGTGCAACTGGAGATATTACGCAGTACCGTCATCTTGTTAAATCAAGTGAGCATTGCGTCCGTGGTCCTGGCGGCGATCGGTATCGATTGCAGGGAAAACAAGGATTTACTTGGGTTATCGCTGTCGCTGAGCGAGGCGGAAGTCAATTGACGGACGTTTCTTGACGACTCTCTGCACACGTTCGGCCGGGCTTTGCCCGTCACCGTGCAGGTCAATGTCCGGACCGGGGAGATAATTTACACGCCGCCGCAGAGCCGGGATGATATCCTGCGGGTCATGCCTAACCTTGAGAATGTCATCAACGACGAATCGTTCTACCCGGTCGATCCTCTCATCAAGATGGCGGTCATCCACTACCAGTTCGAGAGCATCCACCCCTTCTACGACGGCAACGGCAGAACGGTTCGGATCATCAATATCTTCCTCCTGATTTTGAACGGGTTATTGGATATTCCCGTGCTGTACCTGAGCCGGTACATAATCCGTTCTAAGGACGAATACTACCGGCTGCTCCAGGCCGTCCGCGACGAGAACGCATGGGAAGCGTGGGTTTTCTATATGCTGAAGGGGGTGGAGGTGACCGCGCTGGATACCATCGCCATCATCCAATCGATCCGTTCGTTGATGGCGCGGTACAAAACGGAGATCAGGTCGAAATTGCCAAAAATCTATTCCCAGGATCTTCTCAACAACCTTTTCACCCATCCATATACGAAGATCGAATTTGTGGAGCGCGATCTTCAAGTGACGCGGCAAACGGCTTCCAAGTACTTGGATCAACTGACCGACGCCGGCCTGGTCAAACGGGAAAAAATCGGACGACACAATTTTTACATCAACCAACCGCTGTTCTCGGTTTTCAAAGATACGCCCTGATGCACGCACGAAACGAATATGCGGAAACAAAAGGAAGTGAAGGAAACGAAAAAAACTTAACATGACAGGATAATGTGTTAACGAATGTGGATAAAATTAACACACCTGAGCCGTTCCGATATTGGCGCTGTGGACGTGAGGCTCGGGATCGCCGCCGGAATAAACCTGGTCATCCTGAAAGCAAGTTTATAAACCGGTATTGAAAAATACCGGTTTGAGGTGTATTCTAGTGAATGAAGAGCAATCAATCCGGGATTATCTCATCAAGGTCAAAAAGGCGCTCAAGAATCCGAAGAACGTGTATTTCGTTCCTCGGACAAAAAATACGCGCGAGTTGGTAGCGCTTGGATTGTCCGTGGCTGATGTTATGCGCATCATTTTGCGCTTGGAACCCCGGGACTACTATGCAGGACCGGAGAAAGTTCGGGATGGAACACCGGGAGCCGTGATGATTTTCCACCGGCCGTATGGCAGCATGATACTTTACATAAAGCTGGTGCTTTTGATCGTTGATGGGGTGGAGCGAGTGAAGATCCTTTCCTTCCACGAGGAGGGACAACATGAGTGAGATGCGGGAATGCTTCTGTCCGGTCTGCGAAGCGATCCGGACAGTCGAATTCGGATCGCGCGCGGAAACCCTCCCTGTCCGGGGCGTGGATGTCGAGATAGAAGCCGAGTTCTCCCGTTGCACCGTCTGCGGGGAGGAGTTCGCGGATGCGGAGTCCATGGATCGTACTCTCCAAGCTGCATATGCCGGATATCGACATAAGCTCGGGATTCTGAGCCCGGACGAGATCAGGGCCATCAGAGCGCGGTACGGCGTAAGCCAGAAGGCCTTCGGACTTATCCTCGGTTTCGGCGAACTCACGATCAACTCCTACGAATCCGGTTCCTTGCCGACCGAGGCAAACAATAACTTGATCAAGCTGGTACGTCATCCGGAAACGTTCAAAGAACTCTTCGGATCGAACAAGGACAAGATCGGCCCGACCCAGCGCAAACGGATCGAAACAGCATTGACTTGCGCCGAAGCGAGCGCAAAAAAGCCGGAATGCGTCGCGGAGCGTGCGCCCGGTTACGGTTGCGAGGAACCGCGGGCATCGGAGTTCACCGGTTTCATGCAACCGGATAAAAAGAAGCTCTTCAGACTTATCGTCGCGGTATTGTTCTTATCGGGGGCTAAGCTCTACAAGACACAAATCAATAAGTTGCTTTTCTACTCGGAATTCGCTCATTTCCGGGACCGTACCGTACCCATTTCGGGGTGGCCCTTCGCAGCGATCGATTACGGGCCGGTACCGGATGACTTCCAGATTTTGCTCGGAGAAGGCGAGAAGGAAGGGTTTTTCCGCTCGGAACCAGATTCAACGCAATTAGGTGAACTATTCTCCATCGCCGAAGGCGTAAATCCCGGAACGATCACAGATTCCTTCTCCGATGCCGAGCTGGCGACGATCAAGACCGTAGTTGCGAAACTCGGTCGAAAGAGCGCCTCGGAACTCACTAGGCTCAGCCATGCGGAAAGGGCCTGGAAGGAAACGCCCCGCGCGAAGCGCATCTCGTACGAATTCGCGAAGGACATAGTTGCTGTATAGAAGTGAAATGGCGCAATGAAACCAGCAGTGGGGGTAGCGTAGCGCCCGCAGCATCCATGCTGTTGTAGAATCGCTAGGCGATTCTACATAGCCTTTGCTGGGGGCGCCATCCCTGGCGCCCGCGAGGAGGCTGGAGCGAGGGGGAGCCGCGGGAGCAGGGCTCGCGCCTCTGTCGTCGTTCGTCGGGAAGCGCGCGCCATGAAATGCATGGAGAGGTCGGGTGAAACCGTGAACGAGCGAGCCGCAGCCCGCCGATCGGATTCATGGCGACGCGTAAATCCGATTCTGTTCAGTTCTCGGAAATTATACTCGGGCGAGGACCCGAGCGAGGAGCGGTTTTACCCGACCTCTCGCCTGCTTTGCTCTTGCCGCGCGCTTCCCGTGCCAGCCATGGGGGCGCTCCCCCTACTCCTACTTCTCCGGATACCTGATCGACAGGTGCAGTTCGTCCAGTTGCTTCTGGTCCACCTCGCTCGGGGCTTCGTCCATGGGGCTGACCGCAAAGGAGTTCTTGGGGAAGGCGATGACTTCCTTGATGGAGGTTTCGCCGGCCATGAGCATCACGAGGCGGTCCAGGCCGGGGGCGATGCCGCCGTGGGGCGGGGCGCCGTACTTGAAGGCGGTGGTGAGGAAGCCGAAGCGCTTCTCGGCCTCCGCGGGGTCGAAGCCGACGAGGCGGAAGACGCGGTTCTGGAGGTCCGGGTCGTGGATGCGGATGGAGCCGGAGGCGAGTTCGAAGCCGTTGAGCACGAGGTCGTACAGGTCGCCTTTCACGGAGCCGGGGTCGGTCTCCATGGTGGCCTGGTACTTTTCCTGGGGCCAGGTGAACATGTGGTGGGCGGTGTCCCACTTCTGCTCTTCCTCGTTGTATTCGAACATGGGGAAGTCCACGATCCAGGCGAATTCGAAGCGCGCGGGATCGCAGAAGCCGAGGTCCTTGCCGAGTTTGGTGCGCACCGCGCCGAGGGCGATGTTGGCGATGCGGCGCTTGGAGTCGGCCACCAGGAGGATGAGGTCCCCGACCTTGGCGCCGAGGCCGGCGATGACCTGCGCGGCGTTGTCGGCGAAGAACTTGGAAGCGCCGCCTTCGAGGGCGCCCTTGCCGTCCGCGCCGGCCGTCACCTTCATCCAGGCCATGCCCTTGGCCTTGTAGATCTTGGCGGCGGCTTCCAGTTCCTCTATCTGCTTGCGCGAATAGTCGGCCTTGCCGGGCACGACCAGGGCCTTCACTCCGCCGCCAGCGACGGTCACGCCCTTGGCGGCGTTGGCCTGGCGCTCGGCCTCCCCGTTGGCCAGGGCGTCCTTGAAGGCCTGGAAGGTGGATGCGGCCACATAGGGGCCGAAGTCCTGCATCTCCATGGCGAAGCGGAGGTCGGGCTTGTCGGAGCCGTACAGTTCCAGCGCGTCGTCGTAGGCGATGCGGCGGAAGGTGGCGGGGAGCTGGACGGAGAGGGTCTTTTTGAAAACGTGGTTGAAGAGGCGCTCCATCATCGAAAGGACGTCGTCGCGGTCGACGAAGGACATCTCGATGTCGATCTGGGTGAATTCGGGCTGGCGGTCTCCGCGGGCGTCCTCGTCGCGGTAGCAGCGTGCGATCTGGAAGTACTTGTCGAAGCCGGACACCATGAGGATCTGCTTGTACAGCTGGGGGCTCTGCGGCAGGGCGTAGAACTTGCCGGGGTACAGGCGGCTCGGGACCAGGTAGTCGCGGGCGCCTTCGGGGGTGGACTTCATGAAGGTCGGGGTTTCGATCTCGTAGAAGCCTTCGCCGATCATGTGCTCGCGGACGGCGAAGGCGACGTCGTTGCGGAGCTTCATGCGCTTCTGCATGCCGCCCGAGCGGAGGTCAAGGTAGCGGTACTTCAGGCGGAGTTCTTCCTTGGCGTCGGATTCTTCTTCGATCTGGAAGGGGAGGACTTCGCACTTGGTCAGGATCACGAGCTTTTTGGCAACGACTTCGATCCCGCCGGTGGCCATGGCGGGGTTGATCATGGTGTCCGGACGCGCGCGCACGAGGCCTTCCACCGCGATGCAGTACTCGTTCTTGAGTTCCGCGGCAAGGGCGGCGAGTTCGGCGGGGGAGTCCTCGTCGACGACGACCTGGACGGTGCCGTAGCGGTCCCGGAGGCTGATGAAGGAGATGCCGCCGTGGTTCCGGTTGTGGTGGACCCAGCCGTTCAGGGTTACGGTCTTGCCGGCGTCGGCTGCCCTGAGGGCGCCGCAGGTCGTGGTGCGCTTCATTGTTTCCATAGAAGGCGACTATAGCGTCAGCGCGCGACCGCGCGCAAGGCCCGGACAAGGCTCCGCGATAAGGCGAGGGCATTAACAAATGTTAATGAAAGGGAGCCTTCACTCGCGTATCTTCCTCCGATATCCTGAAGGAGGAAAGAATGGCCAAAAACTATCGGAGGGCGATGATGGCGATCGCGATGGCGGCGCTTGCCGAAGCGGCGTATGCCGAGGCGGCCCTTGCCGAGGCGGCTTCCGGCGGGACGGAAAGCGAAGTCAAGGGCGTCCGGACGCTGAAGCTCGGTCCGGTGAACGCTTACCTGGTGCCCGCGCGGGACGGATGGATCCTCGTCGACACGGGCATGGACGCCAAGGCCAAGGGCTTGTTCGCGGAACTGAAAGCCGCGGGATTGCGGCCGGAGGCGATTCGTCTGGTCATTGTCACCCATGCCCATCCGGATCACTCGGGCGGCCTCGCCGCGGTCGTGCAGGCATCCGGCGCGAAGGTGCTTTGCGGGGCCGAAGCGGCGCCGTACTTGGCCGCCGGAACGAGCTCGCCCATCGTGCCGCGCACGCGCAAGGGGCGCTTCATCCAGGCGATCTCGCCCGAGTGGAAGATGCGGCCCGTCATCGCCGATATCGTTTTCACGGACGAATACGACCTGTCTACGTTCGGCGTCGCCGGGAAGGTTGTCGCTACGCCGGGCCATTCGGCGGATTCCCTTTCGATCCTGCTGGACGGCGGGGAGGCGATGATCGGGGACTTGGTCCGCCCGGAAAAAGGCGCGTTATCCTTGGGGATGTTTTACGATGACGAAGCGGCCTGCATCGCGAGCTTGAGGGCCGTCATCGCCGCCCGGCCGCGGACGGTCTACCTGTCCCATGGCGGATCGACCGGCGCCGGGAACCTCGCGGATTTTATCGAAGGCCGACATTGAACGAAGCCCTCGCGCGTTCGATACGGCGATACGCGGAACTCCCCGACGCGGAGATCGAGGCTTTCGAACGCGCGCTCGTACCGCGTACGTGCTCGGCGGGCGAAAGGTTCCGGAGCGATGGCCCCAAAGGGGCGCGGATCGCGTTCGTCGAGCGGGGTCTGTTCCGGCTCTACTATGTGGACGAGGAGGGAGCCGAGGCGACGCGCGCCTTCGTGGCGGAGGGCGGCTTCCTGGCCTCGCGCGAGGCGATTTTCCGGGGAAGGCCGACGTCCTTCATCATGGAGGCTCTGGAGGATTCGCGCCTCCTCGTGCTTGAACGCGGCGGAGGCAAGCTAGCCGCCGCTCCGGTCGCGGCCTGGGCGCCCTTCTTCATTGGAATGATGGAGGAACGCCTGGACGCGAAGGACCGCCGGATCGAGGGTTTCCTCATGGGGGACGCGACGACGCGCTATCTCGAATTCCTCGAGGATTTTCCCGGTTTGGAGGGAAGGATCAAGCAACACCATATCGCTTCCTACCTCGGGGTCACTCCGGTCACGCTGAGCCGGATCAGGCGGAGCCTTCGTTCCGGAAGTTGAGGAGTATCTTCTTGAGCGTCGCCTCGAATGCGTCGATCTCCCCTTCCGCGAGACCCGCGTAGAAGAATTCGTTCATTTCATTCGAAACGAGATCGAAGGATGGCGCGCGGAGCGCCGCCGACGCGCTGACGGATACGATGACGGCCCGCCCGTCATCGTCGTCCTGTCGCCGTTCGACCAGATCCTTCCGTTCCATGCGGGCGAGGGTGAGCGCGAGGGTCGACTTGTCGATACCCGCCTTCGCGGCGAGCTCGCCCTGCCGCATCGGGCCGTCGCGCCACAGAAGGTAGACCAGGCGGCCTTCGCCGCTCCCGATGTCGCCGAGGCCGGCGTCCTTCATCAGCGCTTCGAATTTCCTGCCCATCGCGCGCGCGACGTTCGAGAGCAGGTAGCCGCCCCGGCGTCGTGAACGGGCGATACCGTTCAAGCGCGCGCCTCGAATTCAACTACCTGCAGTCCATGATAATAGCGCCCCCGATTCGGGACGAAGCGGAAGACCTGAAAGTCACCTCCGTCGATGCCGCCCGGGTAATACATTTCCCAGCCCTTTTTCCAAAGCGCCGCTTTCTCCGCGCGGTCCTCCACCGGCTCGAGCCGGCCGTAAAGCGTGAGGCCTTCGAAATCCCGCGTATCCTCGTAATACAGCGCGCAGCGGGGATCGGCGAGCGCCTGCGCGGTCTTCCGGGATGATTTGTTGGTGCCCAGATAGGTGGCGAAGCCGCCGGCCATGGCCGAAAAAGGCTTAGGGAGGGCTTTGCCGCGCGCCCGACGTTTGAGGTTGAACAGTACCCTGATGTCGGGAGTCCCGTCGCCGCCGTTGAGCGCCAGATGGACGAATTTGGTCCGCGTCGATAGTTCGCATGCCGCTATTTCCGCCTCTTGCATGAAGGCCTCCGTTTCGGATCGAATAGACGCATTATAGTTTTATATAAAACCATAAGTCAAGAAGAAAGCCCGGCGCGTACCGGGCTTGGCGGGACATGAGCATCCAGGGCACCGACTCACCGCCGAGCGCGTATCGCTTCCAGCACCTTCTCCTTCTTCATAGGCAGCGAACGGAGCCTGACGCCGACCGCGTCGTAGATGGCGTTGGAGATGGCCGGGGGAACGGGATTCAGGCCCACCTCGCCGATGCCCTTGGCGCCGAAGGGGCCGTCGGCTTCCGCCTGTTCCACGATGATCGCCTGGATGGGCGGAAGGTCGCGGATCATGGGCACTCCGAGCTTCTTCAGCGAATCGGTGATGACCGCGCGGTCGTCCTCCAGGAATTCTTCCGAGAGGGCCAGCCCGATTCCCATGGCGACGGCGCCTTCGATCTGGCCGCGGACGTTGCCGGGGTGCAGCGCCTTTCCGACGTCCTGGGCCGCGGTTACTTTCAGCACCTTCACTTCGCCCGTTTCCTCGTTCACTTCCACGGCGACGGCGGCGGATGCGTAGCAGTACGAATAGTGGATGGCGTATTCCTCGGGCTTCCGGGCGGGGTCGGGATCGGCGTTCGTCTGGTGGGGCCAGGTCCGGGGCGGCTTGTAGGTGAATTCGGCGGAAGGCGGGGTGCCGGCCGCCAGGAGTTCCTTCCGGACGGAATCCAGGACGGCGGCGTCGGGGACGCGGCCCGCGAGGCAGGCGGCGATGAGCGCGCGTAGGGCTTCCGCCGCGCCCTTTACCGCGTTGCCCGTCACGTACGATTGGCGGGAGGCTGTGGTCATGCCGCCGTCCGGGCACAGGGCGGTGTCGCAGGAAAGGACGTCCACGAGCTCGTAGGGGCAGCCGAGCACCTCGGCGGCGATCTGGGCCGCGATGGTATCGGAGCCCTGGCCCATGTCGGCGGCGCCGGTCTTCACCAGGACGCGGCCGCCCTCCGCGAGCTCCACGACGGCACCGGCATGGTCGGAGATGCCCGTCCCGATGCCGACGTTCTTGTAGGAGCTGGCGATGCCGAAGCCGCGCCTGACGCCGGCCGGAAGCGGCTGTCCCGCGAACTCTGCTTTCATGTGCTCCAAGGCCGCGGCGGCGGCTTCCAGGGTTGCCAGGTAGGCCGTGCCTTCTCCCAGGATCTGGCCGGTGCTCGTCCTGGCGCCGGGCGTAAAACCGTTGCGGCGGCGCAGCTCCACCGGGTCCATGCCGAGCTTCCGGGCGAGGACGTCCATCTGGACCTCCGCGGCGAAACAGGCCTGGGTGCTGCCGAAGCCGCGGAAGGCGCCGCTCGGATTGTGGTTGGTGCAGACGCCGACCGAATCGGCGGCGACGTTTTCCACGACGTAGGGACCCGTGGCGGTGACCGCCGAACGGAAGATCACGGGCTTGGTCTGGGAGACGTAGGCGCCAGCGTCGGCCACCACGTCCGAACGCATCGCGAGGATGCGGCCGTCCCTGCTGGCGCCGTGCTTCATGTACACCGTCATCGGATGGCGTTTGGTGCTCATCCGTATCGATTCCGCTCTAGAGAGGACCATCTTGACCGGACGGCCAGTCTTCAGGGCGGCGAGCGCCGCCTGGATCTGCACCGTGGGCTCTTCCTTGCCGCCGAAACCGCCGCCGCAGGCGACCATTACCACCCGGACCTTCTCCGGCGGCAGCGCCAGGCTCGCGGCTATCATGTCGCGGTAGGCGAAGGAGCCCTGGCTTCCTGTCCTCACGACCACCCCGCCGTTCCCGTCGCATTCGGCCAGGCAGGATTCGGGCTCCAGGTAGGCGTGCTCGACGGCGGAGGTCTCGTAGGTATCCTCCACGACGATGTCGGCTGCGGCGAATCCGGCTTCCACGTCTCCCTTGCGGACGGAGTAGCGCTGCACCACGTTGTCCCTGGTATCGGAGTGGACGAGGGGGGCGCCCGGCCGGAGGTTTTCCGAGGGCGAAAGGAGGGGCGGAAGGTCTTCGTATTCGACCCTGATCTTCGCGCGGGCCAGAACCGCCTGCTCCTCCGTTTCGGCGAAGACCGCGGCCACCACGTCGCCGAGGTACTTCACCTCGTCCAGGGCGATGACCGGCTGCTGGGGCACGAAGAGGCCGAAGCTGTTCCGGCCCGGCACGTCCTTGCCGGTGAGCACCAGGGCCACGCCCCCGGATGCCGCGGCGGCGGAGGTGTCGATCGAAAGGATGCGCGCGCGGGAGCGTTCGCTGAAAAGGAATTTTCCGTGGAGCGCGCCGGGGGCGGAAAGGTCGTCGGCGTAGGCGGCGTTGCCCGCGGCCTTGGCCGCGGCGTCGACGCGCCGGGGCGAGGCGCCGACGATGGGGAGCGCGGGGGCCGCGGGCGCCGTGCCCGAGGCCGTGCCCGCGGCGCCGCGCTTGGCGGCCGCGGCGGCTTTGACCGCGCGCCGTATAGCCGTATAGCCAGTGCAGCGGCAGAGGTTGTTCTTCAGGGCTTCGGCGATGTCCGCGTCCGAGGGATCGTCGTTCCGGTCGATGAGGGCCTTGGCGGCGAGCACCATGCCCGGCGTGCAGAAGCCGCATTGGACGGCTCCTTCGGCGAGGAAGGCGTCCTGGACGAAGTGGCTCCCGGTGGCGGAGGGACGCCCGTCGGCGCCGAGGGCGCGCGGACCGGACAGGCCCTCTATGGTGGTGACAACCGCTCCCGAAAGGCGGCCGAGCTTGAGCAGGCAGGAACGCTTGGCTTCCCCGTCCACGAGGACGGTGCAGGAGCCGCAGTGTCCGACTTCGCAGCCGTTCTTGGTGCCGACGAGTCCCAGCTCCTCGCGGAGGAAGCGCAGGAGCGTGCGGTTCTCGTCGACCTCGCGGTTGATCGCGGTGCCGTTTACGGTAAGTTCAAGGTTCATGGGAATGTTCCTCCGCCGGTTCCGGGTGAAAGCCCCGGCCGGCCTTTACAATATCACACCCGCTTTTCGCGGTTGAAGGGTTTCCCGAGTTCCGCCGGACCCCTGGAGCGCGAGGAGCGCGCGAGGGAGAGCACGATGATCACGAGGGCGTACGGGAGCATGACGGCGAATTCGTAGGGGAAGTCGATACCGGCCACCTGGACCGCCAGCTGGAAGGATTGGGCCAGGCTGAACAGGAGGCTGCCGAAGAGGATGCCGACCGGGTGCCAGCGGCCGAAGTACACGAGGGCGACGGCGATGAAGCCTCGGCCCGCGATGAGGTCGTCGGCGAACATCTTGGTCTGGCAGAGCGAGAGGTAGGCGCCCGCGAGGCCCGCGAGGGCTCCGCCGAGGGCCAAAGCCTGGAAGCGCGTCCTGATCACGTCGATGCCCATGGTGTCCGCGGCGCGCGGGTGGGTGCCGACGGCGCGGACCTTCAGGCCCCAGGGCGTCTTGAACAACAGGTACCAGGCCGCGGGCACGAAGAGGAAGGCGGCGTAGGCGACGGGAGTCAGGTCGAAGAAGACCGGACCGATGCCCGGAATCCTGGACAGCAGGGGCAGGGGTATGGTCGCGATTCCTTCCACCCCGGTCACCCCGCCGACGTAATGGCGGAACAGGGTTCCCGCGACGCCGACGCCGAGCATCTGCAGGCCGATGCCCGCTATCCCCTGGGGAGCGCGGAAGACGGTGACCACGAGGGCGAAGAGCAGGCCGAGGACGGCGCCGACAGCCACGGCCGCGCCGAGGCCAAGGAGGTTCGCGGCGTCTGCGGGCAGGACGTCCTTGAGGAAGAAGGGCGGCAGGAAGGCCGCGAAGGCTCCCATCGCCATGATGCCCTCGCAGCCCAGGTTGAAGACGCCCGACCGCTGGTTGAACATTTCTCCGGTGGCGGCGAGCAGGAGGGCCACGGAGAAGGGTACGCCGATGGCCAGGATGTTGAGGATCATCTGCGTCGTGCTCATGGCGTCTCCGGATGCCGGCGGTCGAAGATGCGCCCGTAGAGGCGATACGCCTTTTCCCGGGCGTACTGATCGGCCAGGACCGCCTTGGCCGAGACTATGGCCAGAATGATCGCCCCCTGCAATACGTAGACCATATTGGCCGGTACCGACATGGACCGCTGTGTCATGTCGGCTCCGAGGAGCAGGAGGCCGAAGAAAAAGGCGGCAGGCGGTATGAGCGCGGGGTTCAGGCCCGCGAAAAGTGCGACGACGATGCCGGAGAAGCCGTAGCCGGAAGATATCGATTCGATGGCGCGGCGGTGGACGCCGGAGAGCTCGACCGCGCCGGCGAGGCCTGCGAAGGCGCCGGAAAGCAGCATGGCCGCCACGATGCTGCGCTGGACGCGGATGCCGGCGTAGCGCGCCGCCTTGGGTTCCGCGCCCGCGGCGCGCAGGCGGAAGCCCGCGGTGGTGCGCCAGAGCAGGACGTACACGAGCACCGCGAGGACGAGGGCGATGATGAGCCCCGCATGCAGGCGCGTGCCGGGGATGAGGCGGTCCAGCCAGGCGGCGCGGGGAAGGCGGACGCTCTGCGGCGTCCCCGAACCCATAGTGAGTTCCTCCGGGTCGATCATGGGACCGCGGAGCAGGAAACCGTACAGCTGGGCTGCGATGTAGTTGAGCATGACGGTGGAAAGTATCTCGTTGACGTCCCGTTTCGCCTTCAGGGTGCCTGCGATGCCGCCCCAGACAGCGCCGCCCGCGGCGCCGGCCAGGAGGGTCAACGGCAGGAGGACGGGTTTGGGGAGGCCGGGGAAGGAGACCGCGACGGCGGTAGCCGCGGCGATGCCGATGATGATCTGTCCCTCCGCGCCGATGTTGAGCACTCCCGAGCGGAAGGCGATGGAGATGCCGAGGGCGACCAGGATGAGCGGGGTGGAGCGTACGAGGATCTCCGTGATGCCGAAGGTGTCCTTCAGGGGTTCGGTCAGGATGACCGCGAATACGGCGAACGGCTCCACTCCGATGGCCGCGAGCACGAGGGCGCTGACGAGCACCGCCGCGGCGGCCGCGGCAAGGACTACGGCCGAGGCGTAGGCGAATTTGAAGCGTGCCGTCATGCCTGGACCTCTTCGACGCCCGCCATCAGGACGCCGAGGCGGGAGAGGGTGGCTTCGCCCGATTCCAGGATTTTTACGATGGAGCCTTTGTAGATCACCGCGATGCGGTCGGAAAGATTCATGAGTTCGTCCAGCTCCTCGGAAATCAGAAGGACGCCTTTGCCCGCCCGGCGGAGTTCCAGCAGGCGGGTATGGATGAATTCGGAGGCGCCCATGTCCAGGCCCCGGGTCGGGTAGACCGCAACCAGTACCTTCGGCTTGCGGGCCAGCTCGCGGGCGAGGATCACCTTCTGTATGTTGCCGCCGGACAGCGAGCCAGCGGCGACCTGCGACGAGGACAGGCGGATGTCGTAGCGCTCGATGAGTTCCGCCGCGTTCTTTTCGATCTCCTTCCATTTGAGGAAGGAAGCGGCGCTGAAGCGGGGTTCCGCGAAGTCCTTCAGCGCGAGGTTCTCCCGCACGGTGAAGGACGGGATTATTCCTTCGTTATGGCGGTCCTCGGGTATATATCCGAAACCCGCGTCGATGATTTCCCGGGGACTTTTGCCCAGCAGCTCGACCCCCGCGAGCAGGACCGAGCCACCTTCGGCCTTCCTGAGACCGGCGAGCGTGTCGGCGAGTTCGCGCTGGCCGTTGCCGGAGACGCCGGCCAGGCCCAGGATTTCGCCGGAGCGGACCTCCAGGGACAGTTTTTCCAGTGCCGCATGGCCGCGGTCGCTGCGGACGGTCAGGTCGCGAAGGGAAAGAAGCACTTTGCCGCAATCGTCCTCGCAGTCGTTGCGCGGCAGGACCACCTCGTGTCCGGTCATGAGGGCCGCGATGTCGGCGGGGCTGTGGTCGGCGGTTTCACCGCGGAAGACGACCCGTCCCCGGCGGAGCACGACGACCTTGTGCGAAAGGGCCTTCACTTCGTTGAGCTTGTGGCTGATGAAGATGACGGAAACCTCGCCCGCCATTCGCTTGAGCAGTTCGATGAGCTCGTCGGTTTCCTGCGGGGTCAGGGCCGAGGTCGGTTCGTCCAGGATGAGGAAGCGGGCGCCGAAGCAGAGGGTCTTCACGAGCTCCGCCCTCTGCTGTTCGCCCACCGACAGCTGATCCACGTACGCGTCGGCCTGGACGCTCAGTCCGTAATGTTCTGATACTTCGGAAATGCGGCGCCTGGCCTCGGCGAGGTCCAGGCGCAGAAACTTGTGGAGGTCCTTCGAGCCGAGCGCGACGTTCTCCGCCACGGTCATCGAAGGAACGAGCATGAATCGTTGATGGACCATGCCGATGCCGAGGGCGAAGGCGTCGTTCGGGTCGCGGAAGCGGACTTCCCGGCCGTTGACCAGGATCCGTCCGCCGTCCGGCTGGTATAGCCCCATGAGTATGTTCATGAGGGTGGTCTTGCCGGCTCCGTTCTCCCCGACGAGGGCCAGGATCTCGCCGGCGGCGACTTCCATGGAAATGTCGTCGCAGGCGAGAACTCCGGGAAAGCGCTTGGTCACGCCCTCGAGCCTGAGCTCCCGTATCGGTTCAGCTGTATTCGCCATCGGCTTCGGCATCCCTTTCCGTATCAGTATTTCACGTCCCGCCAGGCGATCGCGAGCTTGCCTGCGGTGATTTCGGCCTTGGCTTTTTCGGCGGCGGCGCGGGCCGCGGCGGGAAGCGCCGCGCCGACCGAGTCGTTGAACTTGAAGACGAAGCCTCCGTTGGCGAAGTTCAGGGGGATGCTTTCCCCTCCGAGGACTCCGGCCTGGCGCTTGGCTATGAGCGCCTCGATGACGGCGGTGTAGTCGTAGCTCGCGGCCGAGAGCACCTTGTAGCTTTCGGGAATGGCCAGCTGGGCCGTATCCTGGCCGAGCCACCAGATCGGCTTGTCCTTGTACTCGGCGACTGCGCGCAGTGCGCCGAGGGCCTGCTGGGCGGATCCGGTCAGCACGTCGGCGCCGGCTTTCACGTGGGTGTGGGCCAGTTCGGCGGCCTTCACGAAGTCGTTGAAGCTGCCGGTGTGGGCGACCTTCACGACCGCCTTGGGATTGGAGGCCTTGACGCCGAGAACCACGCCGCGGTTGTAGCTGGCCGCGTCGCCGCCGTCCACGGGACCGACCACGCCGACGATGCCGGTCTTGGTCACGAGGCCCGCGATGACGCCGTTGAGGTAGCCGGTCTCTTCGCTCTGCGGCATGTACGTGAAGACGTTTTTCGGACCCTTCTCGGCGCTGGTGCCGAAGGCGAAGGAAGTCTTGGGGAAATCTTCGCACATCTCCAGGACGAGGTTCTTGAACTGGGCGCCGTGGCAGATGATGAGGTCGTAGCCGCGCGAGGCGTACTGGCGGGCCGCGGAACCGGCGTCCACCGGCTTCATCTTCTCGCTATAGTTATATTCGACCAAGGCCGCGCCGTACTTCTTCTGCGTGGCGAGGATCGCGTCGTGCATGGCCTGGGCCCAGCCCTTGTCGTCAACGGTGGACTCGACGATGAGG
>Ga0209727_1000227_pt1 | contig 70764 bp, 61 predicted proteins | sample RifGroC1_FD_183995 | JGI IMG/M metagenome (GOLD analysis project Ga0209727, IMG submission 183995) | Groundwater microbial communities from Rifle, Colorado, USA - Groundwater C1 (SPAdes) (version 2) | ecosystem: Environmental > Aquatic > Deep subsurface > Groundwater | place: Rifle, Colorado... | reverse complement strand
AGCCCTATCCGATACGGTAACGACCGCGATCCGCATGGGACGCCTCCCCTGCGCGCAGGACGCGCGCGAAAATGCCTTTTCTGGGCATGGCGCAATCGCCGACGAGTTTCCGGATTTCGCAGGCGGTGTGGCATTCTTTTCCGATCTGGGATACTTCCAGGAGGGCGGTACCGATTTCCAGTTTGGTTCCGATGGGAAGCTCGTGGAGTACCACGCCGCGCGTGGTCAGGTTTTCGGCGAAGTCTCCCGGTTTGAGGCTGGCGAGAGCGGCATCCGAGCCGAGTTTGACGTGCAGCACCGCGGAGGCCGCTTCTATTTCTTCGACCGCCAGAAACGAGACTTGACGTTTTTCAAGGATGCCGTTGTGAGCGTCCCCGTCGATCCCCTTGCCTTCCTCGAACCGTACGCAATCCACAGGTTTTTTCCGTATGCCGGTGCGCTCCGAAAGGTTGAAAGACACTATCTCGAATTCGCCTTCTTGATTTTCGATCATTCAAGTTCCTCCTTCTTCTTTTCGACGAGGACGATGTCTCCGATCCGCATGGTCTTATCCACTGCCTTGCACATATCCCAGATCGTCAGCGCGGCGATCGAGACGGCGGTAAGCGCTTCCATTTCGATGCCCGTTTTGTAAGTGCATACCGTCGTCGCTTCGATTTCCACGCCGTCGTCGACGAGACGGAGGTCCACTGCGACGTGCTCGATCTCTATGTTGTGGCAGAGAGGGATGAGGTCGGAGGCCCGCTTGGCGCCCATGATTCCCGCGATGCGCGCCGTAGCCAGGACGTCGCCTTTGGCGATGGCGTTCTCCTTGATCAAGGCGATCGTTTCCGGGGACAGGAATATGCGTCCCCGCGACCGCGCCGTCCGTTTGACCGGTTTTTTCCGGGATACGTCCACCATGCGCGCGGCGCCGTTTTCATCCACGTGGGTAAGCTTGCTTTCTGACATCGTCAACCTCCGATCCCGCTCACGGCCAGCTCCCTGCAGGAAAGTCCGCATTCGGGTTTCGCTGCGACCGCCGCGGCCAGACTGCCCTCGACATCATCGAAATCCACGGGAATTCCCGTCGAACCATGCAGGCAGGGCCGCAGCGTCCCGTCGGCCAAAAGGCGCAGCCTATCGCAGGAAGCGCAGGGCGGCGGCCGATCGTATTCGCCGCCGTCCTCCTTCGTTTCGTCCAACCGGTATTGCGCGATCGTCTGGACCCGGGCGCCGACGGCATCCGCGTAGATGCGGATATATTTCAAATCGTCCTCGGATTTATCGTCCGCGGACTTTCTGTCCGCGGACTTCCCGTCCGCAATGACTACGTTGAATTTGACCGGCAAGCCCGCCGCGCGGGCAGCTTTGATGCCTTCAAGCGCGTCGGCGAGGCGGCCGCCGCGGGTAAGGTCCCGGTAGCGGCCGGGGTCAAGCGTATCGAGCGACACGTTGACCGAATTGAGGCCGCGGATTTTCAGCTCGTGCGCGACGGGAGCGAGGAGCGTTCCGTTCGTCGTCATGGCGATAATGGGGCGTTCGGGTATCCCGGCCAGCAAGGAGACCAAACTTGGAAGATCTTTGCGGACAAGCGGCTCCCCCCCGGTAAGGCGGAATTTGTTGAAGCCCAGCTTGGCCGCGGCCGCGGCGACTTCCGCTATGCGCTCGTAGCTCAGGATCCGTTCGTGGGGCAAAACCGGCACGCCTTCCGCCGGCATGCAATACACGCAGCGCAGGTTACAGCGGTCAGTGACGGATATGCGCAGGTAACGGATTTTACGGCCGAATGAGTCTAGCATGTACGATGCCTCCTTCCGGAATCTTTTCAACGCCGATATCCATTCTGATCAGGCAGTCCGCATCGGCGAGGGCGGAGAGCATCGATGAGCCGCGGTAGAAGAGCGGGCGGACGAGCGTCGCCCGCTCGGAGCTTGTATTCTGATCCGATATTTCGAAACGCGCCGGCAGGTACTCGACCCGGTCGCCGCCTCTCCGGATCAAGGGAACGGAAAGAGGCAGATGGAGGACCTGCGCGGTTTGGTTCAGTCCGGTCCGCTTCATTATATGCGGTTTGACCAGAACTTCGAAATTGACGAAAGTTGAGACGGGATTGCCCGGCAGGCCGAAAACCGACTTATCGCCGAAGCGTCCGTAGTACGTGGGCTTGCCGGGCCGCATTTTCAAGCCATGGAAGATTTCCCGGACGCCGAGGGCCGCGAAGGTCCGAGGTACGAAATCGAAATCCCCCAAAGATACGGCTCCGGAAACGATAGTTACGTCGCACTCCGAGAGCGATCGGCCGATGGCCGTTTCAAGCCGCCCCCGATCGTCCGGGATGATTCCGTAGTTGCGGGTCTCGCAGCCGATCACGGCGGCTTGGGCGGCGAGCTGGGGCCCGTTGGAATCGTAGATCGCTCCGGGCGCCAGGCTCGTGCCGCTTTCCGCCAGCTCGTCCCCGGTCGAAACGATCCCCACGACCAGACGCCTCGCGACGGGAACCGCCGAATACCCTGAACTCGCCAAAACCCCGATGTCCTGGGGATACAGGCGCCTGGGCGTGAGCAGGACGTCCCCCGCCTTCTGGTTCTCGCCCCGCCGGATGATGTTGTCCACGGTCTCCGCTCGTGCGAACCTCACGTTCCCTTCATCTTCCTCGGCGAATTCCCTCCGCTGGACTGCGAAGGTTCCGCTGGGGATGCGGGCTCCGGTCATGATGCGCGCGCATTCGCCCGCGCCCAGCGCTTTCGCGTCCTCGGCTCCAGCGGCGATCACTTCCACCAAGCGCCATGCGCCGGAAGGATCGGGACCGACCGCGCTGTACGCATAGCCGTCCATCGCCGATTTGTCGAAGGGCGGTTGGTCCACCGCGGCGAGCAATTCCTTGACGAGGACCCTGCCGAGCGCGTCGCCCAAGGGCAGGATTTCTTGGGAAGGTTGCGGCAGATCGGAAAGAAGTATCCTGAGCGCCTCGTCGGGGTGAAGCGCCTCCCTCACGTTCGTTCGGTCATTCATGCCGCGCCTCCTTCATCGTTTTCGATCCTGCCCGCGTTGAGGCGTACGCGCCGCCCTTCCAGCGCCCTTGTGAAGTCTTCATCATGGGTGCTGAAAACGACGGTCGTTCCCGCTTCGGAGCATCGGCGGATCGCCTCCGCGATCAGGGCGACCGAAGCCGTGTCGGCGCTGGCGGAAGGCTCGTCCAGGAGCAGTATTTCCGCGCCCGTGGCCATCGCCCGGGCGAGCGCCACGCGCTGGGCTTCTCCGCCGGAGAGCGCCCTGTTCGTTCTTCCTTCCATTCCTTCCAGGCCGAGCAGGGCGATCGCCTCTTCGGCGCGGCGCCGGATTTCGCGCGCGTCCATCCCCAATGCCCGGCAGCCGAAGCCGACGTTGTAGGCTACCGTTCCGCTGAGCAGATAGGGGTATTGATGCAGATAGACGCTTCGGGGCCGTGCGGGCGCCGGCTTCACTACCGTTTTCCCTTCGAGCAGTACGCGTCCCTCGCTCGGTCCTATCAGGCCGTCCATGAGCTTGAGCAGACTCGTTTTTCCCGATCCGTTCGGTCCCATGAGCGCTACCCGCTCTCCCTTCCCTATCAGCATCGCAGGAATCGATAGCGCGACGCGTTGTCCGTATAATAATTTTACGTCCACAAGTTCGTACATCATCTTAGGCTCCGCTCGCGGTCAGGAAATGGAGGGCAAGGTTTACCCCCAACGCGATTACGAGAAGCACGAGTCCGAGGGAAATGGCCCGTTCGAAGTCTCCTTTGGCCGCGTCCAAGGCGATGGCCGTCGTCATCGTCCGGGTGAGGTGGCGGATATTTCCGCCGAGCATCATGGATACGCCGACTTCCCCGGTGACGCGGCCGAACGCGGCGACGGCGGCGGCTATCAACACCGATCGGGCCTCGCGCAACGTGATAAGCAGGCGCAACAAGGGTTTCGTTCCGAGGGTCGTAAGCGTCTCATGGAAACGCGGATCCAGCTTCGCGAGTCCCGTGTAGCTCAGGCTTACGACCACCGGCAGGGCAAGCAGGGTCTGCCCCATGACCACCCCCGCCTGGGCGAACAACCATCCGAATTTGCCCATCGGTCCCGAGCGCGATATCAGCGAATAAGCGGCGAGTCCGATGACGACTGTCGGAACCGCGGTCATCGCGTTGACTACGGATACCGCGATCCGCTTGCCGGGAAACTTTCCGACCGCGAGGGCGACGCCGAGCGGAACGCCGGGCAAGAGGGAAAAAATAGTGGAGAGAAAGGAGAACCGCACGCTTCGCGCCACGATCCCCCAGGTCTCCGCATCTCCCGAAATAAGGAGGGTGAAAGCTTCCCGCATCTTACGTCCTAATAGAGGAAGAAGCAGGGTTCGCCGCCGATCCGGAACGAGGAGACGATGGACCGCGCTTCGGGGCCCGTCATCCAGTCCACGAACGCCTTGGCTCCGGCTTTGTTCATCGTCGGATAGCGCGCGGCCGAGATGGAGATCACCCCGTAGGGATTGAACAGGGAAGGATCGCCCTGGTTCAGAATGACGAGCGTCGATTTCTGCTTCATCGCGAGCCAGGTCGCGCGGTCGGCAAGGACGTAACCGCCCATCTGATCGGCCATCATGATCGTTTGCGACATGCCCTGGCCCGCTTCCTTATACCACGTTCCCGCGGGCACCATTCCGGCGGCTTTCCAGATGTCCTTTTCCTTGACGTGGGTTCCCGAATTATCCCCGCGCGAAATGAAAGGTATCCGGGCAGCGGCGATGCGGGCGAACGCTTGCGGACCGGTCACGCCGGAGGCGATTTTCGCCGGATCGGATTCAGGACCGACGATGATGAAATCGTTATAAAACACGTCCTTCCGCTCGTCGCCGAAACCGGCCGCCATGAACGCGTCCTCTTGGGCGCGGGCATGGACGAGGAGTACGTCGGCGTCTCCCTTTTCTCCGAGTTTGATCGCGGCTCCGGTCCCGACGGCGACGACGTCGACGGTAAGTCCCGTTTTTTTCTCGAAAACCGGGAGCAGGAGGGAAAGGAGTCCCGATTGTTCGGTGCTGGTGGTCGTGGCGAGCTTCAGGCGATTCTGGGCGGATAGGGGCAGGGCTGACAGAAAACAGGCGGCCAGGACGGATACGATCGAAATTCGACGGATAACCGCGTTCATGTTCGTGCTCCTTCTCAAGATGGAGGGCCCGGACGTTTCCATACGGACCTTCGGCTCGTTCGCCGTATGGCGATCGGCCTCGACCATGTTCCGTGGCTTCCGATGTCGGATCGGGCGTTAGGAAACATGGTTCGGAGTTGAATTCTCGTGCTGTCTTAATTAGGTGCCAGGGTTCTTTTCGTGAATGCCGTCTCCTCCTTTCCCGGGGCGGTCGGCCGCCGGAGATCCAAGATTTCGAAATCGTTTTCAAGGAGGTCCACGACAAGCAACCTCCGTCTCAGCCTTTCTCCCCGGCCGAGGAGCACCTTGACCGCTTCCGCGGTTTGCAGCGCGGCGACGGCGGCCGGACCGAAGGAAAAATTACCCAGCCGCGCCTCTATCCCGCGGTCCCGGCCTTCGGCGCCCGAATTCCGGCCATAGACTTCGTCCAGGGTCCGGTCTCCGGGGAAAACGGACGTCACCTGGCCGTACCAGCCGGCGACCGCTCCATGCACCAAGGGAATGCCCAAAATTTCCGCGGTTTCCTGCAGCGCGAAACGGGACGGGATGCCGTCCACGGCGTCCATGATGAGGTCCGCGCCGCGAAGGAGATCCGGGCCGTTCTCCGCGTCTATGCGGAGGGGCAGGGCGCGGAAAGCGACCAGTGGGTTGACCAGGGCCATACGCTTCTTCGCCGCTTCGGCCTTATTGTCTCCAATATTGATAGCGTCGGACAGGATTTGCCGGTTCAGGTTCGATTCCTCGAAAAAATCGCCGTCCGCCGCGATGAGTGAGCCCACGCCGAGGCGTCCCAGATATTCCAGCAGGTAGCCGCCCAGCCCTCCGCATCCGACGACCGCGACCGTCCGCGAAGCGAGCGCATCGACCTCGGACTCCGACAATGCGTTCAGGTTGCGTTCGTAGCGCGCCAGCATCATCCGCCTCCGACGGGCGGAAACACCGAAACCCGGTCGCCGTCCGCCAGCGCGTCGTCCAGACGTCCGTCCCTGCCGTTCACCAGCAGTATCGCCACATCCTTCACGTCGATGCCGAGCCGAGCCGCCAGGTCGCGCGGGGTGGCCTCGTTATTGGCCTCAAGTTCGAGCTCTTTGCCCCTGCCTTCGCGCAAGGTGGCGAAAAGCCGTACGGTGATCGTCATTTCGCCTCCTCGATCACGGGCAGCGCATGAAGCCGCGCGCCCACAGGCAGTCCGCGCAGGACGGAGAGCCCGACCAGCAATCCGCCGTGGTGTCGGCGGCCATATTGCATCCTTCCAGCAGATCGCAATCCGGGCAGGAAGGGTATCTATTCTCGATCAGCGTTCTTCTGTACGCCGCGTACGCGGGGGATTCCCAGATGGATTCCAACGAGGCGTCGGCGATATTCCCGAACGAATGCTTGAACACCTTCTTTTCGCGGCCGAAAACGAATTCGGTTCCGTCGTGCGAGAATCGGTAACAAGGAACCACATCGCCGATGGCGTCGACGTAGCACGCCCCGTCTTCCGCGAAGGAGCAGCGGCGTTCGGTTTTCAGTTCCAGCGGCGGGAGGAGGACGCTCACCCCGCGCCGTCTCGCGCGTTGACGGGCTCGCTCGTACAGATCGCGCGTTCCCGGTTTTTCAAAGCGTCCGTACAGGACGGTTTCAGCGCTCGCGGCGTCCTGGGGGAGCAGGTGGGAGACGACGACGACATCCACGCCGATATCGCCCGCCAGGTCGATGACCCCCGGAAGGTCGTCCGAGTTCATCGCGCTCAATACGAATTGCAGCTCGATGCGCGGCGTTGCTTTTCCGGTCTCCGCGCGCATGGCGGTCAGCTTTCGGACGGAGGCGACGACGGCCGCCAATTCCGCCCCCCTGATCCGCTTGAAGGCGTCCTCAAGGCCGTCCACCGATAACACGACGAGAGAAGCGTGCTCGGCGAGGGCCCGAAGGACGGAATCGTCCAAGGCGATTCCGTTGGTGGTGACGATGATGTCCTTACCCGGGAAGGACGACAAAGCTTCAAGGATGAGCGGCGAGCTCGTCGGTTCTCCGATCCCGCCCAGCAAAACCGTCCGCAACTCGGGTGAGCGGCGGACGGCCTCAGTGATGCGGGCGAAAGTCCCCGCAGACATTTCCAGCGGGCTTTCCGTCCAGGCGCGCCGGTAGCAGATCGCGCAGTCCAAATTGCAGGCTGCGGTCAGTTCCAGGTACAATTTCCGCAGCTGCATCGCGATCTCTCCCGGCGCTCCTTCCTTTCCTTACGCTTCCACGCCCAGAGCGGCGAGTTTCTCCTTGGTCGGGATGCCGTTCGTTCCCCAGCCGCGGAGTTTGTAGTATTCGGGCAGGAGCTGGTCCAGCTTGTGCACCCAGCCTTTCGCGGGTCCTTCGGGCATGGGTTCTTTCAGCAAGCGCTTGGGAAGGGTGTCCTGATCCGCTCCGATGCCCGCGCTCAGGTTGAACATCCGTTCGATATTCCAGATCCGTTCGCCTGATGTGATGAAATCGGCTCCCGTCAAGGCGGTTCCGGCGACAGCGTTATAGAGATCCGCGTAATCGTCGGCGCCCATCGCGAAGGAGGTGAACAGGCACAGTCCGACCGAATCGATGGCAGCGGTGAAGTCCTGGAAAATTTTGGTCCAGTTGCTCTTCCCGTCGATGGCGAAGCGGTCCAGTTTTTCCGGAAGGCCGAGGATTTCGGGGCTGATCATGTAGCCTCGGACGTGGCAGCCGCCCCGGTTGGAGGTGGCGTATTGAATGCCTTGGCCTTGGATACCGCGCGGATCGTAGGCGGGAAGCTCCTGCTTCTTTACCGTCATGGATACCTCGGGAGCGCCGTACATTTCGCCGAGCCTGAAGGAGCCGAGGGCGAGCTTGGCGCCGAGCCCGGTTCCCGTGCCCATGCGCTTGGTCCATTCGACGATGGACGCCGCATTGCCGAATTCAAGAACGGGGCCGTCGCCGAAGTCGCTTTTCTTGATGAGCCCGCGCTGGTAGAGTTCCATGGCCGCGGCGAGCGTGGCGCCGGCGGAAATGGTGTCCAGTCCCATCTCGTTGCACCAATAATTGGCCTTGATGACTTCCTTGAGGTCGGAAATGCCGCAGTCGGCGCTGAAAGCCCAGATGGTTTCGTATTCGGGTCCGCCGCCTTTCACTTCGTCCACTTCGCAGTAGCGTCCGCATGCGATGGGGCAGCGGAAGCAGGGATCCTTTTTCTTGAGGTATTTCGCGGCGAGGGTTTCGCCCGAGATTTCTTCAGCGGCGGGGAAGACGCCTTCCTGGAAGTTGTTGGTCGGAAATACGCCGTTCTCGTTGATGATGTTCACGAGAACCGCCGTGCCGTAGGCCGGGAGTCCGGAGCCGGTGACGCCGTTCTCCTTGATTTTCTTCATGCAGCGGGTGAAGGCTTCTTTGAGTTTGGCGTCATCGGCGACGGCGACTTTGCCGGTTCCCCTGACGACGACGGCCTTGAGGTTCTTGGACCCCATGACGGCGCCGACGCCCGAACGGCCGGCCGCGCGCCAACGATCGTTCATGATCGAAGCGAGCAAAGAGAGCTTTTCTCCCGCGGGTCCGATGGTCACGACACGGCATTTTTCTCCGTGGCGTTTTTCAAGCATGTCAGTGGTCTCGAAGACGAGTTTGCCCCAGAGGTCTCCCGCGTCCTTCAGCTCCACCTTCGCGTCCTCGATCACGAGGTATTTGGGCGTCGCCGCTTTACCCTCGAATATGATCGCGTCGTAGCCGGCGAACTTCAGTTCCGCGCCGAAGAAGCCGCCCGAGTTCGAGCTGGCGACGGTTCCGGTGAGAGGGGATTTCGTGACGGCCATATAGCGGCCGCCGGTCGGCGTGCTGGTTCCCGTGAGCGGTCCGGTGACGAACATCAGCTTGTTGGCGGGACTCAACGCGTCGATCTTGGGATCGATCTCCTTCATGAGCATCGCAGTCCCCAACCCGCGCCCGCCGATGTACTTTTTCGCCAGGTCATGGTCAAGGCTCTCCGTCTTGATGGTGCCCTTGCTCAGATCGATTCTGAGCACTTTTCCCGTGTATCCGGTCATACTGTCCTCCCCTTTATTAAGGTTCATATAACTAAGCATGAACCGTGCCAAGGTTTTAAGTATATTTCAGATAAAGAAATACTTTTGATAGATATTAGGTACTAGCCTGACTGTTTCAGAATGGGACGGCGGTTGCCGCCAAATGCTGTTCCGATTCGGAACATTGACCCATATCGGAACAATCGATGTCCAGGGCTTCGATCTTGCGATAGAGCGTCGTCCTTCCGATTCCGAGGATGCGCGCGGCGACGCTCATATTGCCCTTATTGATGCTCAGAACCCGCCCGATATGGCGGCGTTCCATTTCCTCAAGGCTGAGGATCTCCGCTTCCCGAACGATTTCACCGCCGCGGTACGACGTCATCTCGATTATCGTGCGCTGCGTTTCCTTGCCTTTTCGCGTCGGGAAGGCGACGAGAGCCTCCGCATTGATGATAAGCTCGACGAGGTTCTCCAATTCCCGGACGTTGCCCGGCCATTCGTAATCCATGAGCGTGCGCAGGTAGGGTAACGGCAGGCGGATCGGTTTCTTGTTGAGCCTCCGCGAAACCCGGTCCATGAAATAATCGATAAGGACGGGCAAATCGCTTTTCCTTTCGCGGAGCGGCGGAAGCACGAGCGGCAATACGTTCAGGCGGTAATACAGGTCTTTACGGAAATTGCCGCTCTCCACTTCCTCGTGGAGATCCTTGTTGGTCGCGGCGATGAGCCGGACGCTCACGGGAATGTCGTGCGTCCCGCCGATGCGGCAAACGGTTCCTTCTTCGATCACCCGGAGCAGGCGGGTCTGCAGGTCCAGCGGCATTTCGCCGATTTCGTCCAGGAACAGGGTTCCGCCGTCCGCTATTTCGAACTTGCCCGGCTGGCCGGATCGTTTGGCCCCGGTGAAGGCTCCTTCGTCGTAGCCGAAGAGTTCGGATTCGATCAGCGTCCTCGGCAAGGCGCCGCAATTGATGGCGATGAACGCCTCTTCCTTCCTGTCGCTCTGGTTGTGCATCGCCTGCGCGAACAATTCCTTGCCGGTTCCGCTTTCGCCCAGGATGAGGACGGTCGAGCGGCTGTCCGCCGTCTTCTTGGCGAACTCGACCGCGCGCAGGAAGGATTTGTCGCGCCCGATGATCTTCTCGAAAGTATAGATCGCTTGGCGGCCCATGATCTTGTTGGCCAATTTCCGGACTCTGCGCAACTCCTTGAAAACGAGGATGACGTCTTTCGTTTCTCCCTGCGGGTCGAAAATCGGGTACGCGCTCAGGCTGTACCGGATTTTATTCCGTTGGGCGTTCACCGCGACGTCCTCTTCCTGGAAGGGATGTTTCGCCCTGAAGGCTTCCTTGATTTTTTCCCAGCCCTCGAACAGCTGCCAAGCCTTCATCCGGCGCATTTCCGGAATCTCATAGCCGAACATTTCGGCCGCCTGCTTGCTCACCGTTTTTATCGTTCCGTCCAAATCCGTCGTCAGGATGCCGGCGCTCAGGGAATCTATGATCGTTTCCGTGTACTGCTTGGAAAGGGAGAGCTCCTCGTTGTAGCGCTCGATGCGGAGGATTTTTTCTATGGCGTCGACCGCGGCGACGACCATCCCCAAGGTATGCGAATGGACGTTCGCGCAATTCCCGGTCAGATCCAGGGCCCCGATGACCTTCCCGTCGGCGTCGCGGATCGGCGCTCCCGAGCAGGTCCAGCGATGGTAGGATTCGATGAAGTGTTCGGTTCCGGAAACCTGGACGGGCATGTTTTCGGTAAGCGCGGTCCCCATCGCGTTGGTGCCGATGCTGCGCTCGTCCATATACGCGCCGGGAATCATCTTGATATCGAAAGCGCGGGAAAGTATGTCCTCGTCACCGATGACCTTGAGGATGCAACCTTCCTCGTCGGTGAGGATGGCGAAGAAGCCCGACCCCTTCACGAAGCCGTAGAGCTGGTTGACGAAGGGTTCTGTCGCCACGATGAGGTCCCGTTTGGATTCGAGCCTTTCCGTAAGTTCGGGGCCGCGCAGGATCCGGGTGCTGTATACGCGGTCCAGCTCTATCCCGTAGTTCCTGCACCGTTCATGCGAACGCGCGATATATTCCCGATGTCCAAGATCGTCGCTGTGGGAGGCCATGGCTCGCTCCTAAACTTTCTCTACCGCTTGACCGGTTCGCACATCTCCGCTTTCCAGCACGCGGGCGAAAACGCTCTCACGCGCAAGTACGCAGGGTCCTTCGCGCTGCAAGGCTTCGCATTCCGGGTAGCAATCTTTCCCTATGCGTTCGATCTCAATTACGGCGTCGGCCATCCGGAGGCGTTCCCCGACGCGCAATTCTGAAGCTTCCATTCCATCTATTTCCAAATTCGGGGAGAATTTAGGCGAGCATAGACCATCGCGCGCGCGCGCCGCGCCGGCTTCCATGGATAGGAGGCTCACCTGCCTTGTCGGTTTTCCCGCGCCCGCGTCTCCCTCGATGCCGAAACCGGCGATGAGGCGAATCGATTCCGCTTTTTCGGCGGGTACGCTCTTGGCGAGTTTCTTCCTCAATTCGTTGATCCGCATCCCGCACCGCCTCATGTGTTCCGATTCGGTACAGTAGTATTGAACTGAAAAGTCAAATTTGTCAAATTTAGTTTTAATAATTTTTGCAAAGGACATGTAAGCGATCAGCTATCCCTCTTCTGCCATCAAAGAGCCGGAAATTTGACAGCCGGCGATCGATCAAGCGATACTTTTTTATGTTCGCCTTCATAAAACGAATTAGTGCGGCCGATCGGCCTGCTATGGATATTGGGGGATATGTCTTTAAATAGAAAGAAGTTAATAAATTAGTACCTGTGGTCCTTGCCCTGATGCGAAATAGCCTGAAAAAAGTTGAGCGGCTGGAGAGGAGGCGAACTTTGCAGGAAGGCAGAGAAGCCGGGAAAGTGCAGGAACCAAAAACCATCCTGCTTGTCGAGGACGAAGCTATCATCGCAATGGCCCAAATGATGGTTCTCAAGCGATTCGGCTATGCGGCCCTTAGCGCGGGCACGGGCGAAAAAGCGGTGGACCTCGCCTGCGGGAACGAAGCGATAAGCCTCGTGCTGATGGATATAGACCTCGGCCTTGGGATCGACGGAACCGAAGCCGCGCGGCGGATCCTCACGAATCGGAACATACCTATAGTCTTCCTCACATCGCACTCGGAAAGGGAAATGGTGGAGAAAGTTCGCGGCATCACGCGATACGGCTACGTCATTAAAAACTCCGGGGATTTCGTTCTTCAATCCTCCATCGAGATGGCGTTCGAGCTTTTCGACGCGCATGAACGGACCAAGGGACAGGAGGCGGAACTGGAGGCGATATACGAGAATACGCCCGTCATCATGGCTCTCCTGGACGAGGATCGCAGAGTATACAAGGCGAATCATTCCGCTGCCCGATTCACCGGAATTCCCGTCAAGAACATGATCGGACTGCGAATCGGCGAGGCGTTGGGCTGCCTCAACGCGATGGAGGTTCCCGAGGGATGCGGGTTCGGCAAGAACTGCTCCGTTTGCACATTGCGCAATACCGTTCTGGACAAGTTCGAGGCCGGAACCGGTCAGGAGAATGTCGCCGTTTCCCTTCCGTTCATGGTGGACGGAGCCCGCGTCAACTACCAATTCATCCTTTCGACCAAGATCTTGCGCATATTCGGCAGACCCTTGGCGCTCGTCAGCCTGATGGACGTCTCGGAGCTTGCCTATCTGAACCGGAAACTGCGGATGCTCAGCGACTCGAACCAGGCGCTCATCCGTTTTTCCGATGAATCCGCATTGTTGAATGAAGTGTGCCGTATCATCGTTGGCGTCGGCGGCTACCGTACGGTCTGGGTCGGCTTCGCGGAGCAGGACGCGGACAAAACGCTTCGGCCGGTGGCCAAGGCGGGCGACGAAGCGGTCTTTATAGATGGCCTCCGGATGACCTGGGCCGATACCGAAAAAGGACAAAGCCCCGGAGGGATTGCGATTCGTACGGGGAAACCGTATTTGGTGCGCGATATTCCCGGCGAATCGACTTTCGCGCCATGGAGGGAAAACGCCGTCCGGCACGGTTACAATTCGGTCCTCGTTCTGCCGCTGATCGGCGAAGGGAACACCATCGGCGTGATCGGTATCCATTCAGCGGAAGTCGATGCTTTCGATGCCGGGGAAATCGCGATCTTGATGGAGCTGTCCGGAGACCTGTCTTTCGGCATCACGGCGCTGCGGACGCGGGCGAAACGCGATCAGGCCGAAGCCGCGCTGAAAGTCCAGTACTCGATGCTGCGCGGAATAATCGACGGTCCGGATGCGCTCATCTTTTCCGTCGATAGGCATTACCGCTATACGAGTTTCAACAAGGGTCATGAGGCCGTCATGCGCGCGATCTACGGAGCGCGGATCGAAATCGGTCATGACCTTTTTGAATACATGACCGTACCGGCGGATCAGGTAAAGGCCAGGGGCAACATCGATCGGGCTCTCAAGGGAGAGCGGCTGCTCGAGGAGGCCCCTTCCGGAGAAGACCGCCTTTCGCGAAGATATTTCCAGGTATCCCATGGGCCTATCAGGGCGGAATCGGGTGAAATCATCGGCGTCGCCGTATTCGCGCAGGATATCACCGAGAGGAGACGGGCTGAAGATCAAGTGCGGTATCTCGCCCGCGTCTACGCGACTCTCAGCCAAGTGAACCAGGCGATCGTCCGCGAATTTCGCCGTGACGCCCTGTTCGACAAGATCTGCGGAATAGCCCTGGAGTTCGGGGAATTCCACTCCGCCTGGATCGGCGAGTTGGGGACTACCGGAATGCGAGTCGAAGTCGTTTCCCGCGCTGGACCGATGCACGGCTCCGTACTTTCCGAGGACAAAATCGCGGATATCCGCTCGGGTAAAACGATAATCACCGAGGAGGCTGGTGACGGGTTCCGCTCTTTCGCGGCTATTCCGATCAAACTGAGGGGCGAAGCCATCTGGATGTTTTGTCTCTTCGCGACGGAAGCAGGTTTCTTTGACGACGAGGAAAGGCGGCTGCTGGAGGAGATCGGTTTGGACATCTCCTTCGCACTGGATACGATGGAATTGGAAAACGAACGTACCAAAGCGGAGCGGGAGCTGCATAAGCTCAATGAGGAGCTCGAGCGGCGCGTGCAGGACCGCACCGCGGAACTTGAACGGAAGAACGCCGATCTGCGAAGAATGAATCGCCTGTTCGTCGGACGTGAACTGCAGATGATCGAATTGAAAAAAAGGCTGAAGGAATCGGGATGTCAGGAGACGGAGAATGAGGAAACGGCGAACGGTTACTGACGCGAGGAGGATGGAAGGGTGCGCGAAGCGATACGGGCATACAACGACGCCGTCTTGGACACCGATCGGAACCAGGCGCTGAAAGTCGTCCATTCGGCCCTCGGGTATATAATGAACCCGATAAGCGAAAACCAGGGCGTCAGCCTGAGCCGGAATGGTCACGACAATCTCCGGAATATTTTCCGAGTCGGCAAGGAAGCGTTTCTCTTTGGATGCAAAAAAAATTTTCGCGCAGGACGGTCGCCCGACCTGTGCCTGCGTCCCTGTGTCCATGATATTGCCGGCGGGTTCTTCGAAATTACATCCATCAAATGGCGGGAAAGGACAGCGCTATCACCTTTTCATTGCCGGTTACATTTGATTTCGGGAGTCCGGAGGAGCAATAATGACAAGCGACGGAATCGGTGAAATTGAGCATCTGAAGGATAAGGTTAATAAGCTTTCCCGGGATAAATCACAGCTTCAGCTGATCGCAAATATGATGAGCAAAATCGGCGCATCCCAGGGACTCGATGCGATTATTCGTACGATGCTGAGCGATATTATGGGCGTCATCGGGGGAATGAACAGCGTCATATTCTATTATCATATCGATGATGACCTATTCTGTGCGGATGCTTTGGGACAACAGAAAAAAATAGATAGGATGGACGACAACTTGGTGAAATCCGCGTTCGAACGTCGCCAGTCTATGGAGGCCGATGGCGAGTTTGTCGATACTGCGTTGATGGCGCCCGAATTTGCCAAAGCATACGCCTGGGCAGTTCCGTTGATAGCCGGAGACGACCTTGTCGGAGTTATCAAGCTGGAGGGGCAATATGTCGGGATGAACGACCTGCGCGAATCGCTTTCGGTATTCTTCTCTTTCGTTGCCGGTATCCTGAGGAATGAGATGCTCGGACATTCAAATCTGAAGAAGGCGAATGATCAGCTTAACGAGATGAACGCGGAAATATCGAACAGCAATCTCGCCTTGATGAATATCGTGGAGGATCTTAACGGGAAAACTTACGCATTAAAACGCGCGAATAAGAAATTGATGGAACTGGATCGTCTTAAATCAACGTTCATTGCCGCGATGAGTCATGAGCTTCGGACTCCCCTCAATTCGGTGATCGGTTATTCCTCAATACTCGGGGAAGGCTGGCTCGGACCGATGAATCCTGAACAAAAAGAAAATCTATCCATCATCAATCGATCGGGAAAGCTCCTATTGAATTTAATCAACAACGTGATCGATGTTTCCGAGATTGAGGCCGGTTCTATCGAAGCCCATTTTGAATCGTTCGATCTGCGCGAATTATTGGAGGAAGCCGCATCCTGCGTGGAGAATGATATACGGAAAAAAGGATTATTACTTCGTCTCGCGATCCAGCATCGCATCGTCATATCCGACAGACGACGTTTGCTGCAATGCGTGATCAACCTATTGGTCAATGCCGAGAAATTCACTGAACGGGGCGAGATCGCCTTATTGGCATCATCCGCCGAGATCCCGCTGCATGTGGCCATTTCGGTCAGCGATACCGGAATCGGGATAGCTCAAAGTGAAATTAGCAGACTATTCAAGCCTTTCGTAAGGCTGGATTCCCGTTTGAAAGTCAAAACGCCAGGCGCGGGATTGGGGTTGTATTTGACGAATAAATTGGTCAGCGAAATATTGGGAGGAGATATCCAATGTTCGAGCATTCTCGGAAAGGGAAGCGTATTCACATTACGGATTCCGGAGAAGCCAGATGAAAAAAGTCTTGGTGATTGAGGATAATTCAGATAATGCGAAACTCATCGGCTATGCTTTGAAGAGACACGGTTATGATGTAATTGTCGCTGACTCAGGTGTGAAAGGGATCGAACTGGCTCAGAACCAGATTTTCGCTTTCATTCTCATGGATATAGATTTGCCCGGCATAGATGGATTGGAGGCGACTAGCCGAATCCGGGGATCTATGGATCTCAGGGAAATTCCGATCATAGCCGTGACTTCTTACGCTATGGCGGGCGACGTCGCACGGATTGTCGCGGCGGGATGTACCGGTTATTTCGAGAAGCCTATAGATCCATTAACCATCGTGGACGATATTGAGTCATTAATTTCCCGGACAAGTAATGCGGCCGGTGAAAAAAGATGAAACATGTCTTATTGGGCATTTTTGTCGGAGTATTTTTCCTGAACGACTCTTTCGCTCAAGAATTGCATTCCGAAAAATTGAAATTCCTTGGGAATAAAAACATCGCACCCGTAGTCTATTTGCAAAATGGTGTTCCGGCGGGGGTCGCTGTCGATATCGTGCGCGCGCTGGAAAAACATATGCCGAAAGCAATCGAAATAGAAGTAATGGATTGGACCGAAGCCCAGAAATTAGTCGCCAAAGGGGAGGCCGATGCTCTTATCCAGATAAATCAGACGGAAGAACGGGTGAAGATATACGACTTTTCAGAATTGCTGTTGGAGTCGCAATTCTCCATATTTACGCGCGGAGACAAGATGGGGATCTCGGGACTATCCGGTCTTCGCGGACTACGGGTCGGTGTCGAAGCGGGCGGTTTGCCCGATCAAGTACTTAAAAATTCCCCGTTTATAAAATTAACGAAAATTCCTGATTTTATTGGAGGTTTCAAGCTTTTAAGGGAGGCCGAAATAGATGCAGTAATAGTTGACTACCGGGTCGGATCCTATATTCTGGCGGAAAACGATATCAGAAATATTAAGGTTAGCGGAGAACCGATCGCTATGTCCTACTCCGCGTTCGCTGTGAAAAAGGGAAATGCAAAGCTTCTGAATGATATAAATAATGCGTTGAAAATAATCAAAGAGGACGGAACGTATCAAAGCATAATTAATAAATGGACGCCGAAGGAAGGTGTTTTCCGGACGAAAGAACAAATCGATCGGATATTCTACAGCGCAGTCATTGTCGTTGTGTTCATGATGCTCCTGATAACGGTTGCGTGGACTGTGACGCTAATGCGGGAATTGAGAAGAAGAAGAAGAGCGGAAGAGAAACTAGGCGAACAATATTTTACATTGCTTGGCATCATCGACAACACTGACGCGCTCATCTATTCGGTGGATAGGAATTACCGTTACGCTTGTTTCAACCAAGGTCATGCGGATGCGATGAAAGCGTTCTGCGGAATGGATATCCAGAAAGGTCATAGTATATTGGAATATATTCCTGAATCAGTGAAACGTGAAAACGTTAAGCGCAATCTGGATCGTGCGCTGGTCGGAGAGAGGGTTCATATTGATGAATTCTGGTCAGAGCAATGCTTCCAAACGTCGTTCAGTCCAATATGCACCGATACGGAAATCATCGGAGTCGCGGTTTTCGCGCATGACATAAGCGAACGGGCGCGGAAGAATGAAGAACTATATCGGGCTAACCGCGAGCTGAAGGCGATCAGCGAATTTAACCAGATTCTGATGCGATCCGAAGACGAAGCGACCCTCCTCAAGGACGTTTGCCGAATAATATGCGACGGAGCCGGTTATCGCATGGCTTGGGTTGGGTATGCGGATAATGATGACGCGATGATAGTGCGACCTATGGCTTGGGCCGGATACGAAGAGGGCTACCTTTCAGATGCGAATATTACCTGGGCCAATACTGAATGGGGACGCGGCGCGAGCGGTTTGGCTATGCGGAACGGTGAAGGCGTTTCAATTGTTGATTTTGAAACAGATCCGCGAGCTATCCCTTGGCGGGATATCGCGCTGCGGCGAGGTTATCGATCCAGCGTAGCCCTTCCACTGAAGGACGAAAACTCGAAAGTGTTCGGCGTCCTGAATATCTATTCTTCCGTGCCAAACGCTTTCACGCCCGTCGAGATGCGCCTTTTAAGCGAATTGTCCGACGATTTGGCTTTCGGTATCGTCGTGCTTCGTGCACGCGCAGAATATAAAAAAACAGAAGAAAGCCTCAGGCGAATAAACGAACGGTTCCTTTTGGCGACTACTGCAGCCCGTGTCGGAGTTTGGGATTGGGACATCCGGAAAAACATACTTGTTTGGGACGATATCATGTACGAGCTGTACGGCGTAAGGCGGGAAGATTTCAACGGAGCCTATGAAGCCTGGCTGAAAGGTTTACACCCGGACGATAGAGCCGAGAGCGATGAAATATCGAGGCTGGCAAGACTCGGAAAACAAGAATACGATACTGAATTCAGGGTCATATGGCCGAACGGCATCATCCATTACCTGAAAGCATACGGGCAGATCGTCCGGGACGCAGATGGAATGCCATTGAGAATGACCGGCATCAATTTTGATATCACGGAACGCGTTGAGACGGAGAAAGAGCTGCGGAAACTGAACGAGGAACTTGAAAAGCGCGTCAAAGACAGAACCGTCGAACTGGAAAATGCGAATCTGGATCTTGAAAATATGAATCGGCTGTTCGTGGGCAGGGAATTGCGCATGAAAGAATTGAAGGCGAGGATCGCGAAGTTGGAAGGAGGGGTGTATGAATGACCGGAATAATCCCTTTTCAATGGGCTTTACGGATAATAGCTTCCCTGAGTCCCATCATATTTGTTTGATTTATGATAATGAGGAGCAACGACGGGAAATTGTATCCGAATATATTTCGGACGGTTTTAGGAACGGAGAGTTGATTAGGTATTTTTACGATACGACCGAACCTGAGACGGTACGATCATGGCTTTTGGAAATGGGCATGGAAATACCGGAATCAGATGATATCGGACCTTTGCGGATATCCTGCGCAGAGAAAGCTTATTGTATGGGCGGCTCATTCGATCCGCGAAAGATGATAGATTCCATGCCATCTCGTTACGATTCCGCAAAAAAAGCCGGTTTTAGCGGAACGCGGAGTTGCGGAGAAATGACTTGGGCGCTTAAAGGCATTTCCGGTTCCGATCGTTTGCTTGAATACGAAGCATTGATAAATACGATAGACAATCCGTTTCCTCATTCCGGAATGTGCCAATACGACGCCCGTCTTTTCGACGGAGCTACGATATTCAAAATACTCCAGGTTCATCCCTATATGATCGCGCACGGGCAGATCGTCAGGAATCCATTTTATATCAAGCCGCAGGAATTCATGGCGGAATGGAATCTGAAATAATGATGATGACTTCTCTGGAAAATAAGGAATATGGTGGAGATTTTGATGATCAAGGATGGCGCCGAGTTGATGCCCGTATTTTGGGACAAATACTCGCCGCTCAGAATGTCTTCTTCGTCCTGCCCGACGAGAGGAGAATCGCGGAATTCTTTTCTCAGGCAATGGCGGGAATCCCGGGTGTTGCATCCAGTCTGGTCCATTTATGGAATCGGACCGTCCCCGACGGAGTCGAAGGTAAAATCTGCGCAGAATGCACGTCGCATCGGAATGAGGACGGAGAAGATACGATCGTTTCGGGCGATTTAACTTCCGGAATGGCGGTGGACGGGGATGCGCGCGAGATACTGCTGAAGACCAACGAAAACGTATTCGGTTCTTTTGTTTTCCGTATCGATTCAAGCGGATCATTTGAACCGTATTGGCCATTTTTATGTAATCTGGCGAATTATGTCGCGCTTTCTCTGGAAAACAGAATGCAAAAAATTCTTTTGGAGGGCAAGAACCAAAAACTGGAAGAAATGAACCGTCTTTTCATCGGAAGGGAACTGCGCATGAAAGAATTGAAAGATAAGATCGCTGAACTTGAAAAAAAAGTCCACGCGGAGGATTAGGCGACATGAAACGGATTCGGATGTGTTTTCTTTTCTTGGTATTGACTTCCGTCTCCTGCACGAAAGAAAAAGAAATCATCGGACCCCGTTATGGTGCCGTGCCAAAATCAGGGGAAATCCCCATCTACAGTTTTGCCGTCCATCCTCTATATAATCCGCTGAAATTGATGAATACGTACCAGCCCCTTATCGACTATATCAATTCCCGGATGAATGATGTGGAGTTCCATTTGGAGGCGTCACGCGATTATGCCAACTTTGAAAAAAAATACCGTGATCGGAAGCCGGATGTTCTTCTTCCGAATCCATGGCAGACTCTCCAGGCGATGAAAGCCGGATACCATGTTGTCGCGATGGCGGGGGATCCAGCTGATTTTAAAGGAATATTCATTGTTCGGAGGGACGGTGATATCCGTCAGCCCTTGGATCTAAAAGGTAAGAGGGTCAGCTATCCATCCCCAACCGCTTTGGCGGCATGCATTATGCCGCAATATTTTTTATATTCGCATGGGATCGATGTCAATACGGATATCGATAGCCGATATGTCGGTTCCCAGGAATCATCCATCATGAATGCATATTTGAAGCAAACCTCGGCGGGAGCGACTTGGCCGCCGCCTTGGAGGGCTTTTCAGAAAGATCACCCGGAAGAAGCAGCTGAATTGAAAGTGATTTGGGAAACCGAACCGCTTGTCAATAATTCCGTCATGATACGCGATGACATCCCTGTGGATATTCAACGGCGTATAACGGATAACCTATCGAAGCTCCATGAGACTGCGGAGGGAAAGACGATACTTGAGGGCATGGAAACAGCGCGCTTCATAGTAGCTTCGGATAAAGATTACGACATCGTGCGTGCTTATGTGGAACGATTCGAGGAACTCGTCAGGAAGGTGGATGTCCGATGAATGGTCGAGACGCGAAAGGCTTTTTTTTTAGCACGATCCGCGGCCGCCTCATTCTGAGCGTAGCGGCCGTTAATGCGATATTGATGACGCTTTTCGTCGCCGACTTGACCTCGAGGCAGCGAGCCATTCTCTTGTATCAGCAAGAACAGGAAGCGATTACCCTGGCGCGAACCCTTTCGACATCTGCGGCAGTATGGATAGTGTCGGATGATATCGCCGGTCTGCAAGAGCTCATCGAGTCCCAGCTCCCATATCCGGAATTGATTTTCGCTATTCTCACCGATGAAAGCGGACGTGTATTGGCTCATACGGATTCGTCCCGGAAAGGACAATTCCTGCTTGACCTTCCTAAGGAAATCCGATTTACGATTATCGGGAAGAGCGAGTCGTTGACTGACGTCGCGGTTCCTTCAATGCTCGGCGGTCGCTTCGTTGGGTGGGCGCGCGTTGGCATCGGTCAGGGTCCAGTGCGCAAGAAGTTCGCTCGAATGGCGGCTGGCGGCGCGCTATATGCGATGGCGGCGATCGCGATCGGATCTGTATTGGCCTGGTTGTTGGGAATCCGCATAACGCGCAGGCTATACATGGTGCAGGATACGATAAACAGAGTCCGGAAGGGAGAAGGGACTGCACGCGCCGCGATCGCAGGAACTGATGAAGCCGCTTCGATCGCCGTCGAGTTCAACGCATTATTGGATGCGATTGATCAAAGAAGCGCCGCGATCGTCGCAATAGAAAATAGATATCGTTTGCTCATCCACAACATTCGGGTAGCCGTCATCGTCCACGGAGGCGATACGCGGATACTGATGACCAACCCGATGGCGCAAGAACTACTGGGCCTTTCCGAAGAACAGCTGACGGGAAAAGAGGCCATCGATCCGGCTTGGAGTTTTCTCAGGGAAGACGGATCGAAAATGGCCATTGAAGAGTACCCGGTCAATAAGGTACTTGAAACCCGCCGCAAGGTTGAGGACCTGGTCATAGGAATTCGCCGCCTCGACCGTGACGATATCGTGTGGGCACTGTCTAATGCGGAGCCGACTATGAACGAGGGCGGAGGAGTCGAGGAAATAATCGTTTCGTTCGTTGATATAACCTACCGGAAGCAAGTGGAGGAGTCGCTGAAAAAGAGCGAAAACCTGTACTCCTCGGTCATTGCAGCGTCGCCCGACGGAGTGGGCGTAGTGGATGAAAGAGGAAAGGTTCTTTTTGCGTCGAGGAGAATCTATGATTTATTGGGGCTAGGCCAAGAAAATGGCATTCTGGAATTAAACGCCCTGAATTGGCTCATTCCGGAAGAAAGGGATCGGGCCGCGTCCGACCTTGGCCGTATCGCTCAAGGATCGATACTTTTCGGCTCCCAGTATAAATTGGTCAGGAACGACGGCTCAAAAATACCCGTCGAAATCAGCGGTGCGCCGATTCGTGACGAGGCCGGCCGATTGTCAGGGATAGTGACGATAGTACGCGATGCTACGATCCGCAGGCAAGCGGAAAAGGAACTGCACGACAGCAGGATCGCGCTTCTCAATCGTGAAACGGAGTTGAACGAGGCGCAACGGTTGGCGCACATAGGAAGCTGGGAATGGGATGCGGACAACGATACGATCAGGTGGTCGAATGAATACTATCGCATTTACGGTATCGATCCCGATATGCCTACTCCCAATTATACCGAACACCTGAAGGCGTATACCGCTGAAAGCGCAGGACGTTTGAACATCGTCGTAAAGCAGGCGATGGAAATTGGTGAGAGCTATGAGGTTGACCTTGAACTAGCGAATCCGACAGCAACGACAAAGTGGATCGTTGCCCGCGGAGAAGCCAAGCGGGATATGAAGAATAAAATTTGCGGACTGCGGGGGACGGTGCAGAACATCACCGAACGGAAAAAAACGGAAGATCATATCAGGGCTCTGAATGAAAAATTGGAGAAACGCGTTGCGGAACGTACTGCGGATATAGAAAAAAAAAGCCAAGAATTGAAGGAAAACCAGACGGCGCTTATGAACCTTGTTGAAGATCTGAATGAAAAGACCTTGGAGCTGGAACTAGCCAACGCCAAACTCCAGGAATTGGATAGTCTGAAATCAATGTTCATCGCTTCAATGAGCCATGAATTGCGCACCCCGTTGAATTCCATCATAGGTTTTTCCAGCATACTTTTAAATGAATGGGTAGGCCCGGTCAATGCGGAACAGAAGGATAATCTCGCGTCGGTGCTTCGCTCCGGCAAGCATCTGTTGTCCTTGATCAACGACGTAATCGACGTATCGAAGATAGAGGCCGGAATGATCGAATCGGTCGCCGAAGACTTCGATATCCGGGAATTAGTGGACGAAGCTGTCGAAACGATTAAAAAAGATATCGAAATGAAGGCCCTTGATTTACGGGTAAATGTTCCGCGGCGAATCATGCATATGGACAGACGCAGGCTTCTTCAGAGTCTATTGAACCTATTAAGCAATGCCGGCAAGTATACGAATAAGGGATCGATAGACGTTATCGCGGAAATTTCCGCCGACGGTTCGTGGATTGATATCGCGGTCGCCGATACCGGATTCGGAATAACCGAAACCGATCTGGACAGGTTGTTCTTGCCCTTCGTCAGGCTCGATGCTGCCCATGAAGGCTCGATTCCCGGTACCGGGCTCGGTCTGTATCTCACGAAAAAACTGGTTCACGATATTCTGAAGGGTGAAATACTGGTCTCCAGCACTTTCGGAACCGGCAGCCGGTTCACTATCAGAATACCGGTGGTCATTACCGGAGGATCAAATGAGCGTGGTTTTAGTCATTGAGGATAACAAGGATAATTTGAAGATCGTGACTTACGCGCTCAATCGTGCTGGTTATTCGGTTGTCTCCGCCGAAAGGGGCGAAGAAGGACTGGTGTTGGCGATTTCCGAACAACCGATTTTCATTCTGATGGACATCAACCTGCCCGGTATGGATGGAATAGAAACAACGAGGAGAATCAGGGAGTCCGAAGTCGACGATAAAGTTCCGATAATCGCAATCACTTCCTATGCGATGTCCGGAGATCGGGAACGGATACTTGCCGCGGGCTGTAACGGATATATCGAGAAACCGATCGACCCGCTGACAATCGTCGAAGAAATCCGTAGCGTGATCGAACGAATGAATAAAAACGCGGAAAGTAGAGGTGGCGCCGGATGAAAATACTCATCGTTGACGACAATGCAGAGGACCGGCAGTTATTGAAGCTGAATATAATGCACCACGGGTCCGAAGTAATAGAGGCGAAGGATGGCCTCGAAGGATTGGAGCTCGCCGGACGCCAATTACCGGATTTGATCATTTCTGACGGACTAATGCCGAAGATGGACGGCTTTCAGTTTTTGCGCGCGCTCAAAGCCGATCCTATGCTTGAACCCATTCCTTTTGTGTTTTATTCGGCGAGTTATGCGGGCGAACACGAAGAAGGACTCGCCCTTTCGCTAGGCGCCGAGGCATTCGCCGTCAAACCGATGGAGCCTACGGAATTATGGGTTAAAATATGCGCGATCATGGATGCGCGGAAAAAGCAGGGTGATGCACGGAAACGAAAGAAGAGCAAACCGAACCGCGAACTCGGCCTTGAGGACTATTCCCGGATCGTCGCGACAAAACTTGAGAAAAAGATTGTCGAACTGGAAATCGCGCTTGATCGTCAAAAAGCGTCGGAATTGTCTTTGCGGGATAGCGAGAGAAAACTGCAGATGGCCCTTTCCGGATCGGATACAGGTTGGTGGAGTCTTGATCTCCGCACGGATGACGGGGAGATCGATGAAAGGGCCGCGGGGATACTCGGCCGCGAAGCGGAAGAAGTCGGTTTACGAAGATCGGACTGGTATGAACTGACGCATCCGGACGACCGCCAACTTGTCGATGAAAGGCTGAAGGATTATCTGGCCGGCATCACGCCGGCATTCGAGTCGGAGCATCGAATCCGGCACGCGTCCGGACGATGGATATGGGTATCCGCGAAGGGAAAGATCATACAAAGGCTAGAAGACGGAACCCCATTGCGGATATCGGGCACCATGCACGATATATCCGACCGGAAAAGCGCAGAAGAAAAGAAAGCGTTGCTCGCCGCCATAGTGCAATCATCGGATGACGCGATCATCGGTTTGTCAATGAACGGATCCATCACGAGTTGGAACTTCGGCGCCGAAAAAACGTACGGTTATACGGAAAACGAGATTGTCGGCGGACCGCTCTCTCTTTTATTCCGTCCAGAAGGCGAGGATGATAAAACATCGATACTGGAAAAATTGCGCAACGGCGAGCACATCGAGCATTTCGAAACGATCCAACAGAAAAAAGATGGACAGTTCATTTACGCATCGTTGAGCTCGGCGCCCATTCTTGACGCTAACGGGGAAATCGTTGCAGCATCGATCATTGTCCGCGATATTTCTTCAAGCAAGCATGCGGAAATGATAATGCGGGCTCGACTCCGGCTGCTGGAATATTCCGTTTCGCATTCGACTGCCGAGTCGATAAGAACGGCAATGGACGAGATCGAGAAACTGACCGATAGCGAAATCGGGTTTTATTTCTTTTTGGAACCTGAACGAAAATCCTTGGTAATGTGGTGTTGGATCATAAAAAGCGATAGGAACCTATGTCCGGCGAGCGGCGATAATTGCCACTGCGATATCGATATCGCCGGAGTTTGGGGAGATTACGTGCGCGACAAGAAACCGGTTATCCACAACGACTTCGTTTCGCTTCTCAACAGAAAAGGGATGCCTGATGGACATGTCCCCGTCAACCGGGAATTGGTCGTTCCGATAATGAGGGGCGAAACGGTCGTGGCGATCATCGGGGTCGCCAATAAGGCATCGGATTACGATGAGAATGATATCGAAAAAGTTTCGCTGCTGGGCGATTTCTCATGGGACATCATCGAACGCAAACGAGCGGAAGACGCTTTGCGCAAGAGCGAAGAACGATTCAGGGCCATCGCGGACTATACCAGCGATTGGGAATATTGGATAGGACCGGACGGGGAGTTGTTGTGGGTAAATCCCACAGTCTTGCGCATTACCGGTTATACGCCTGAAGAATGCGCCGCTATGCCCGATTATCCGTTGCCTCTGGTCCACGATCAGGACAGAACCTTTATTTCCGCACGGTTTGAAGAGGCTAAATCCGGCTCGAGCGGAGACGACGTCGCATTCCGCGCCCGGAAAAAAGACGGAACCGTTATTTGGGCGGCCGTTTCCTGGCAATCGATACTCGACGAGCAGGATAGAAATCTAGGGTATCGGGCAAGCGTCCGCGATATAACCGATCGCGTGCTGGCGGAAAAGGAACTCGCGCGATCTCTTGAGGAGAAGGTTATGCTCCTCAAGGAGTTGAAGCATAGAACCAAGAATAATCTCAGTATCGTATCCAGCCTTTTACGCTTCAACATTGGAGAAATCACCGATGAACGGGCATGCCGTATTCTACGCGAAGCTATCGACCGGATCGAAACCATCTCCTCGATATATGAACAGCTGAACCTGTCGGATAACATCGACATACTCGATCTTCGCGCGTACGTCACGAATCTTGTCTCGTCATTGGACAATACTTTTTCGTCCGGAAATTCCGGCATCACCATCAAAGCATCCGTTGAGGATATGGATATCAAACTGCGCTTCGCGGTCCCCGTCGGACTAATCCTCAATGAACTGATCACCAACGCATATAAATACGCGTTCCCGTCGCGGAAGGCGGGGAAAATCCGGGTCGACATCTCCCGCGCGGGTGGCATGGTCACGATGAAAGTATCGGACGATGGATGCGGCATGCCGGACGGATTCGATCCGGAAAAGTCGGAGAGCCTCGGCTTGAAAATCGTGAGCATGTTCGTCCAACAACTTAACGGCGGTTTTCGATTCGAAGCTGGCAAAGGCACCACCGCGGTAATCACTTTTCCCGAGTAGGAGCTTCGGCGCCGGGATATACGGACCCGGACGGAATACTGACGATTCCGTAAAAAGTAAATTCCGCAAAACTCCGGAGCGAAGCGGCTGTATGGCCCTGGTTTCGCATCATTCTGTTTATTCGTATTAAATGAATCTCCCCGATCATCTCCCGGCAAAAAATCGTTGAATTTCCGCGACGCGCTTACGTTCAACTGATTGGTGAGGATGGCGGCCGCCAAGACCCGCTTCCTATCGATGCATAGGAAGGTTCCGGTGAAGCCGGTATGGCCGAAGCCGCGAAGCCGCCGCCGGAATAGGCATTGCTGAACCGGAAACCCGGCTCCCTGCAGGTGCCCCGTTCGATGCGGTTGCCCCACTCAGCGGGAGTCGTTTCACCGGGGGCAGGCGCGTAGGAAGTTCGTTCGAGGGCAGTCAGTTCCCGGGATCATGAGCCCAGGGGAACGCCGCGCGGCTTCACCATCAGGATTTCGGCGACGCCCGGCCGGGCGAAATCCGGCAGGCTTCCGCGGCGTACGTAGCCATGGCGGACGTAGAAGGCTATGGCGCTTTCGTTGAAGTCGGAAACCAGGAGGCACCAATCGCGTCCGACCGCCGAGGTCCGACGTTCGAATTCGCCTAGAAGGATAGCTCCGATACCGCCGCCGCGGACCGCGGGATCCACGGCGATGAGCCTGAGGTAGGGCGCCGTGGAGAAGGCGCCTTTCGGGTCCGCCCAGGCGAAACCGGCGACCAGACCATCCTTTTCGGCCACGAACAAGTCGCCGCCCTCATACAGCGCGTCGGACAGGGTCTTGGTCATCCGTTCGGCGGTGAACCCGTAGCGGAGTCCCACGGCCGAGTCGACAACCATGCGGGCGCAGGTCGGGGCATCGGCGCGCTCCATGGCGCGGATGGCCGCGCTCATGACAGGTGGCAGGCGCTCCTGTGGCCCGCCGAGATTTCCCGCAGGAGCGGCGTTTCATGGGCGCAGCGCTCCACCGCCACGGGACAGCGTTCCCTGAAAGGGCAACCGGTCCGTTCGGCCGAAGGGGAGGGGACGTCCCCTTTCAGGATGATGCGGCTCCGCTTGCGTTCCTGCGCCGGATCGGGCATGGGGATGGCCGAAAGCAGGGCCTTTGAATAGGGGTGCAGGGTGTTCCTGTACAGTTCGGCGGATGGCGCAGTCTCCACTATCCGGCCAAGGTACATGACGGCGATCCGGTCGCAGAAATATTCGATCACGGCGAGGTCGTGGGCGATGAAGAGGAAAGTGAGGTCGAATTCCTTCTGCAGATCCTTCAGGAGGTTCAGGATCTGGGACTGGATGGAGACGTCCAGGGCGCTCACCGGCTCGTCCGCCAGGATGAGTTTGGGGCTCAGGGCCAGGGCCCGGGCGATGCCGATCCGCTGCCGCTGACCGCCCGAGAATTCGTGGGGATAGCGGTCGCTGAAGTTGGAAGCCAGGCCGCAACGGTCCATGAGCGCGGCGGTTTTCCCGGCGATCTGCGCCTCGGTAAGGTTGAGGATCCCGCGCCTGGAGTATATCCGCAACGGTTCGGCGATGATGTCGCCTGCCTTCATCCGGGGGTTCAGGGATGAATAGGGATCCTGGAATACGATCTGGAAATTCATCCGGGCACGGCGGAGATTCTCGGGGGACAGGGTCCGGAGGTCCTGGCCTTCCAGGATCACCTGGCCTGCGGTCGCGCGTTCCAGTTGGGCCACGGCCATGGCGGTGGTGGATTTGCCGCATCCGGATTCGCCGACCAGTCCCAGGGCCTCGCCTTTGGACAGGTGGAAATCCACTCCGTCCACGGCCCTGACGGAGCCGACGCGGCGTTTCCAGACGATGCCCTTCTCGATGGGGAAATGGACCTTCAGTCCCTTGACTTCAAGGAGCTTGGCGTTTTCGCTCATGCGCGTTCCTTTACGTGGAGCCAGCAGCTCACCGTGCGGTTTCCGCGTCCGGCCTCGGCGGTTTCAGGCGGATACGTATGCCTGCAGATTTCCATCGCATGGGAACAGCGGGGATGGAAGGGGCAGCAATCGGGCAGATCCACCAGATCGGGAGGCGAGCCCGGGATCGAGTACAGGCGTTCGGCGCTCGACCGGTCCAGGCGGGGGATCGAATCCAGCAGGCCCCGGGTGTAGGGGTGCCGGGGTTCGTAGAACAGTTCGTCGACAGGAGCCCGTTCCACGATACGGCCCGCGTACAAGACGCAGACCTCGTCGCACATCCCGGCGACCACGCCCAGGTCGTGGGTGATCATGATCACGGCGGTGCGGCGCTCCCGGGAAAGTCCGCGGATCAGGTCCAGGATCTGCGCCTGGATCGTCACGTCCAGCGCGGTGGTCGGCTCGTCGGCGATGAGGATGTCCGGGTCGCAGGACAGGGCCATGGCGATCATGACACGCTGGCGCATCCCGCCTGAGAACTGGTGGGGATAGTCGTAGGCCCGGCGTTCGGGATCCGGAATGCCGATGGCCTTGAGCATCTCGACGGCTTTGACCTTGGCCGCGGGCCGCTTGAGTTTGTGGTGGAGCTCGATGGCTTCCGCGATCTGGAGCCAGATGGGAAGCACGGGGTTCAGGGAGGTGAGAGGATCCTGGAAGATCATGGCGATATTCCGTCCCCGGTAGGCGCGGACCTCCTCCTCCGAAAGGGTCAGCAGGTCCTTTCCGTCGAACAGGACCTTGCCGGCGGTGACCCTCCCGGGGGGAGTCTGGATGAGCCTGAGCATGGAAAGGTTCGCGACCGATTTGCCCGAACCGGACTCGCCGACGATGCCCAGGGTCTGTCCCCGGCGCAGCTCGAAGGAGATACCGTCGACCGCTTTCACCAGTCCCTGTTCGGTCCTGAACTGGGTGCACAGTCCTTCGACCCTCAGAATTTCTTCGTTGTCTTGCACGGCTTACCTCGCGTTCCGCAGGCGCGGGTCCAGGACGTCCCGGAGTCCGTCGCCGAGCAGGTTGAAGCCCAGGACCAGGAAAACGATGGCCAGGCCGGGGTAAACGGCAGTCCATGGGGCTATCATCATGAGTTTCCGGGCGGCGCTGAGCATGTTGCCCCAGGAAGGGGCCGGCGGCTGGATGCCCAAGCCGAGGAAACTGAGGGCGGATTCCAGAAGTATGGCCACCGACAGTGACAGGGATACCTGGACGATGAGCGGCACCAGGATGTTGGGTAGCAGGTGGCGGAATAGCACGTAGGACTTGCCGGCTCCGTTGGAAAAGGCGGCGCGGACGAATTCCTGGTTCTTCAGGCTCAGGATGGCGCCGCGGCTGATGCGGGCGAATTGCGGTATGTAGACGATGCCGATCGCGATGACCACGTTGTAGGTCCGCTCCCCCAGGATGGCCATGACGAAGATGGCAAGCAGGAGGGAGGGGAAGCTGAACAGCACGTCGGCGACGCGCATGAGCCAGTGATCCCAGCGTCCGCCGAGGAAACCCGCCCAGATGCCCAGCAGGGTGCCTGCGACGGCGCCGAGGGCCGTGGCTCCCAGGCTGATGATAAGGGAGACGGCGCAGCCCGACATGATGCGGGACAGTATATCCCGGCCGAATTCATCGGTGCCGAACAGGTGTCCGGTCTTGAATGACGGGGGATCGAGCAGAAGGTCCATGTCCATGGCCACCGGATCGAAGGGAAGCCATACCAAGGAAACCAGGATGATAGCGACGTAGAAGAGCACGATGGCGAGGCCGGTCATGGCGATAGGATTCTTGGTGAAGCGGGATGCGTTCATGGCTTACCGGGCCTTTTCGTCGAGCCGGATGCGCGGGTCGACAAGGGCGTAGATGAGATCGGTTATCAGGTTGACGACCACGAACAGGGTCGCGATGAGGAGCACGATGGCCTGGATCACGGGGTAATCCCGCTGGTAAATGGCGTACAGGGCCAGCCTTCCCATGCCGGGGAGGGCGAAGACTTCTTCGATCACGATCGCTCCGCCCAGGAGGTACCCTACGTTGAAGCCGGCCACGGTGATCACGGGCAGGATGGCGTTGCGCAGGGCATGGCGTACGATAACCGTCCGGCGGCTCAATCCCTTGGCTTTGGCCGTCCGAATGTAATCCGATTGCAGCACTTCCAGCATGCTGTTCCGGGTGTAGCGCATGATGACCGCCGCCAGGCCTATGCCGATGGCGAGCGAAGGAAGGAAGAGCATCCGCAGGTTTTTCACCGGATCATCCCACAGGCTTATGAAATTGCCCATGGGTATCCACCCGCGGAAGCCGGAAAAGGCCATGACCATGAGGGCCGCCAGCCAGAATTGGGGCAGGGAAAGGCCCAGCAGGCCGGTGACGCGGATGGTTATGTCGGTGAAAGGCCGCTGCTTCAGCGACGAGAGCACCCCGAGCGGGACCCCGATGGCCAAGGCCAGAACCAAGGCCATCAGGGTGATTTCCAGGCTCAGGGGCAGGCGGCTGAGGATGTCGGGAAGCACGGCCCGGCCGGTCCTGAGGGAGTGGCCGAAATCGCCGGTCATTATCCTGCCCAGCCATTCGACGTACAGGACGGGAACCGGCTTGTCCTCCCCGAACAGTCGCTGCAGTTCCACCATCTGTTCCGCCGTCGCCTCGACCTGGGTGCCCAGGTACATCTGGAGGGCGGACCCGGGTATGAGGCGGACCAGGAAGAACACGATGATCGATACTCCGAGCAAAACGGGAATCAGGGAAAGAAGTCTCCGGATGATGTAGCGTCCCACGGTATCCTCCTTTCCCCGGTATCTAGTTGGAGACCGTCGTCGTCGACAGGTAGAAGATGCTGCCGTTGCCGACCTGCTTGAAGCCCGAGACCTTCTTGCCCATCACCTGATTCTCCATCGGGCTGTACAGGAAGATGACCGGGGCCTTCTCGGTGAGTACGGTCTGGAGCTTGTCGTAGACCGCCTTGCGCTCGGAGTTCTTGGTCAGCGCGCGGCCTTGGTCAAGCAGTTTGTCGACCTCGGCGTCCTTGAACAGGAAGTTGTTGACGCCGCCCGTGCTGTGGAGGGTCCGGTACAGGAAACGGTCGGGCTCCGCGCTGCCGCCGCGGATTTCCACCATGGAGTCGAAGTCGCGTTTGACCCAGCGATCGATGTACACGCCCCATTCCACCACGTCCAGCTCGGCCTTGACGCCGATCTTGGACAGCTGGTTCTGGATGACTTGCGCCACCGCGAGTCCGCCCTCGTAGGTGGAGGCGGTCACGATCTTGAAGGTGAAACCGGCGGGATAGCCAGCGTCCGCCAGAAGCTTCCTGGCCTTGTCGAAATCGGGTTTGGCGAAGGGAAGCGAGGCCGGCGGAAGGGCCCACTCCACCACGGAGACGGGGAGGGGCCCGGTGGCCTGGCCCATGCCGAATTCGGCGGCGGCGATGATCTCGGACCGGTCGATGGCCAGGGCGAGGGCCTGGCGGACGCGTATATCGTCGAAGGGCTTGCGGGTATTGTTGAAGCCGAAGGTGCGCAGGTTGATGCCGGGTTTGCTCATCACCGTGACCTTGGCGTCCTTCTTGGCCTGGCGGACGATGGCGCCTTCGCTGATGGTCGCCATGTCCAGTTCGCCCGACTTGACGCCGGCGTACAGGGAAGCCTGCTCGGGAATCACCCGGAAGATGACCTTGTCCAGGAGGGGGAGTCCCTTCTCGAAGTAGTTGGGGTTCCGGACCAGGGTCATGGAATTGTCCGGAAGCCATTCCTTCAGCATGAAGGGACCGGTGCCTACCGCGACCTTCTGAAGGTTCCCTTCCTTTTCCACCGCTTCCTTGGGGACGATGGCCAGGTTGTTCGAGGACAGGCCGTCAAGGAGGGAGGGGAGGGGGCCCGAGAGGATGATCTTCACCGTATAGGCGTCCATCGCTGTGATCGAGGTGGCGGTGGCCAAGTACGAGCGGCCGGGGGAAGCCGTCTTGGGATCGAGGACCCGGTTGAGCGAGTACGCCACGTCGTCGGCGACCATCTCGCGGCCGTTGTGGAACTTCACTCCCCTGCGGAGATGGAAGATGTAGGTCACGTTGTCGGGATTTTCCCAGGAAGCTGCAAGGTCGGGAACGATGGCGAGCTTGTCGTCGATCCGGACCAGGCGGTTGTACAGAAGGTCGATGCGGCGGTGGGACGAGAACGCCGTCACGATGTTGGGATCGAGGCCGATGGCCTCCTGATCGACGCCGATGGTCAGCGTTTTTTCGGCGGCGAAGGCCGACAGGGCGGGCATGGCCAGCATCAGGGCCAAAACGACCAACGGGAAACTGAATCTCTTCATCGGATCCTCCTTGGATCAACAAACCGGACTATGGTTTCAGGACCGTTCCTCCGCCGACGGCGGCGGAACGGTCCGGGTCAGAGCGTCAAAGTGCCGAGGACCACCGGTCTGCGGGCTCCGGTCACGGCGGGCAGGTTGCCCGGCCGTCCCATGAGCGATTCATGTCCCATGACGGCGAACGCCATGGCCTCGCGGGCTTCGTCGGGAACCCCCCGTTCCGAGGTGGTGGCCGTCACGATCCCCGGGGGCAGGCGGTCCCGGATCATGCCGAGCAGGGTGGCGTTCCTGGCGCCGCCTCCGGCCACCAGCACCTCGTCGATCTTCGTGGCGGGGAAGATGAAGTCCTTGTATGACCTGGCGATGGATTCGGCGGTGAAAGCGGTGGCCGTGGCGAGCCGGTCGGCGAAGGAAAGCCCCTTCGCTTGCGTCTCCTCCATGAACAGGGCGGCGAAACCGGCTCCGTATACTTCCCGGCCGGTGCTCTTGGGCGGTTTCCGGCTGAAATAGGGATCGAGCATCAAGCGCTGGACAATGGCCTCGTCGGCCCGGCCCTTCGCCGCGATCGAACCGTCAGGATCGTAGCGATGGACGCCGCCGCTGCCCGCGTACGCCACCGCGTCCATAAGCATATTGCCGGGGCCGGTGTCGAAGGCCAGCAGGTCGGCGGCCGCGGCCCCCGGGGGGACCACCGTGGCGTTGCCTATCCCCCCGATGTTCTGGACGATGCGGCCAAGTTTCGGGTTGCCGAACAGGATCCCGTCGACGAAGGGAGCAAGCGGGGCGCCTTCTCCCCCGGCCGCCATGTCCCGGGAGCGTAGATCGGATATGACGGGGATGCCGGTCCGTTCGGCGACGACCGCGCCTGCGCCGATCTGGAGGGTTCCTTTGACGGGGATGAGGCCCGCGCCGTCGGGCGCGGGAAAGTCCCGGGGGACCGGGGCGTGCCAGACGGTCTGGCCGTGCATGCAGATGGCGTCTATCCCGGAAGCCGGGATGCCGAGTCGGGAGAGCAGGCGCTGGACGGCCTGCGCATACCATTCGCCCAGGCCGAAATGGGCGTATACCAGATCGTCCAGCCGGGCGGTTTCCACGGAACAGAGGGCGGAAATCCGCTTCCGCATCTCTTCGGAATAGGCAAGGTAGACATGGCCGGCCAGCTTCACCGAGGCAATGCTGCCCGAGGGCCCGGTTCCGATAGTCACCAGCACCGCGTCCACCCCGTCAAGGGAGGTGCCCGACATGAGGCCGATGACGGAATGATCGCGCCGGCCTGAATATTCCCTGCTATCGATCATGGTTTTCACCGCCCGCTTGAGTTCCCGCATCCGGTTTCCAGGCATTGATGGCCTCGGAGATGTGGCCTTGATGCTCGGCCTCCAGCGTCTCCGCCTGTTCCGCGCCGATTCCCAGGAGCACCATCAGGATGGCGATCTTTGGCCGCTTCCCCGATTTTGCGAAGGCGGCCTCCGCGGCGTTCCGGTCGCAACCTGCGGCTTTCATGATCAGGATCTTGGACCGTTCGACCAGCTTCCTGTTGACCGGCCTGAGGTCGATCATCAGGTTGCCGTAGACCTTGCCGATCCGGATCATCGCGGCGGTGCTGATCATGTTCAGCACCAGCTTCTGCGCGGTCCCCGCCTTCATCCGGGTGGAACCGCTCACCACCTCGGGGCCCACGGGCATGCAGATGTTGTGGCGGGCATGGGCGGAAGTCAGTGAATCGGCGTTGCAGCTTACGGAGGCGACGACGGCCCCGAGCTTCCGGGCATGGATCATCGCGCCGATCACGTAGGGCGCCTGGCCGCTGGCCGTCAATCCCACCAACACGTCGTCCTTGGTGAAGCCGATGCGCCTGAGGTCCTCGGCGCCCGCCTCCGCGTCGTCTTCCGCGTTCTCTATCGATCGGACCAAGGCTGCCCTGCCCCCGGCGATGAGACCCTGCACCATCTCCGGGTCGGTGCCGTAGGTCGGAGGACACTCCGAGGCGTCGAGCACTCCCAGACGCCCGGAAGTGCCGGCGCCGATGTACACCAGCTTGCCGCCCTTCCGGAACGAGGCGACCACGTCGTCCACCAAGGCGGTGATCTGCGGAATGCATGCGGTTACCGTCCGCGGGACCGTGCAGTCCTCCCGGTTGATGATCTCCAGGATCTCCCGGGTTCCCTTCCGGTCAATGTCGCGGGAAAGCGGATTGGATTGTTCGGTGACCAATTCTTCAAGGTTCACGCGGTCGGCTCCTTCAGGTTGGGGTGGGCCGCACGCATGCTGCGCTCGATCAGGGGCAAAGCCCGTTCCAGATCCCAGGAAACCAGCGAGGTATACAGGATGTCGACCACGGTGAGCTGGGCTATGCGCGAAACCGTTGCGCCCAGGCGGAACGTGGATTCGATGGCGGGGATGGCCAGCAGGCAATCCGCCTGCCTTGCCAGCTGGCTGGAACCCATCCGCGTGATGGCCGAAACCCAGGCTCCCGACTTCCGCGCCTCCGCGACAGCCCGGAGTATGGACGCCGTCTCGCCGGACCAGGAGAAGGCAAGGGCCATGTCCGCTTCCGTCATGGAGCAGGCGGCCGTCACCTGCATCTCCGAATCGCCGGAGAAGTAGCAGGCGATGCCCAAACGTTGCAGTTTTTGGGCCATGTCCTGAGCCACCAGGTTGGATGCCCCAACGCCGAACAGATATACGATACGGCTCTTCAGGATACGGTCCACGGTGAGCTGGACGGAATCGGCCTTCAGGATGGCGAGCAGGCGATCGAGACCTTCCTTGTTGCGCCTCACGGCCTCCCGGGCAACCGCGGCCGCGCTCATGCGGGCTTCCAGCTGGATGTTCGGCAATTCGGGGATCTTGTCCCCCGTCGTCGAATAGATGTCCTTGGCCAGCAGCATCTGGAGTTCCCGATAACCGGAAATCCCGGCCCGCTTGCAGAGCCGGACGATGGAGGGGGCTGAGCTGGCCGATTGCCGGCCCAGCTCCGAGATGGTGCAGAACACCGCCGCTTCGGGGTGGGCGAGCACGAAGGCCGCGGCCTTGCGTTCGCTTTCCGAACAGGCGGGAAGTATTTCCCGTATCAGGGATATTCCGCTTTCCATCGTATTCCTCCGTTACCAATCTAGCATGGTTCCAGAATTGTTTGGAAAAAATTTTCAAGAATAATTAAAAATAGTTGGAACGTATTTATCAAACCCGGAGTATGATACAAGACATGAAACTCAGCTGGGAACCGCTGACCCTTGATCTGAAAGTCCCCTTCCGGGTAGCCCATGGGGCAAGCGACCGGAGGTTCAACGTGCTGGTCCGTTTGGACGACGGAAGCGACGAAGGGCTTGGAGAAGCCGCCGCCGTCCCTTACTACGGCGAAAGCCGGGAGGGCATCGTCGCGTACCTGGAGACCGTCGGCGATCCGGGCGATGATCCCTTCGACCTGGACGGGGTTCTGGCGCGGCGGCCTCCCGGATCCCGGGCCGCCAGGGCCGCCATCGACGGCGCACTGCACGACCTATGGGGCAAGCGGCTCGGCCAGCCGCTCCACCGCCTGTGGGGCCTGAGTCCCGCCTCACTTCCGTCCACCTCCTTCACGATCGGCCTGGACGAGCCTGGAGCCATGGCCGCCCGGGCCAAGGCCTCCGGCCATCCCATCCTGAAGATCAAGCTCGGCAGCGAACGCGATGAGGAAATCATCGCGGCGGTCCGCCGGGCTACTCCGGCCATCCTGCGGGTCGACGCGAATGCCGGCTGGAGCCGGGAACGGGCCTTGCGGTTGCTGCCGCTACTGGCCGACTGCGGCGTTGAACTGGTGGAGCAGCCCCTGGCCGCGGACGACGCGGAAGGCTACTTCTGGCTGCGCGGGAAGATGCACGCCATGAAGCTCGCGGTACCCATTTTCGCGGATGAAAGCGTGAAGGACTCGCGGGATGTGGCCGCACTGGCGGGCGCGCTGGACGGGGTGGTGGTGAAGACGATGAAAAGCGAGGGACTCCGGGAGGCCCTGCGGATGATACACACGGCCAGGGCCTTCGATCTGAAGATCATGCTCAGCTGCATGGTCGAATCGTCGGTGGGCGTCACGGCGGCTGCCCAGCTGGCTCCGCTCTGCGACTACGCCGATCTGGACGGACCCCTGCTGATCCGGAACGACCGCTGGGAGGGCCTGCGCTACGAGGGCGCCAAGCTCGTGCTGCCCGAAGGGCCGGGGGCGGGCTTGATGCTCCGGCCCTGATTCCGGCACCATGGGCACGAGGAAAAACGCCGTGCTAAAATTCCGGGCCGTCAAGCAGACCAAAGCTATCGCCGAGATAGTCGAACGGATATGCGCCCTGATCGGACGGGGCGAGCTCAAACCCGAGGGGCACCTGCCCTCCGAGCGCACCCTGTCCGCATCCTTCGGCATCGGCCGCCCGGTGCGCGCACAACGACATCCTGTACCGGTCGATGTCCGTGATCAACGGAAGGCTTCCCGGGCCATGCCCGCGCACCAATAACGGTTCGGTGGTACGATGACCGGGACACTGTGCCGCATGGTTTTGCTATGGAGGAATGCTCGATGAACGAACCGCTCAGCCGTTACATGAAGGTCGGACTCATACATTTCATGGCCTTTCCGGCCGTGATCAAGGGGGAAGGCCCTATCGAGGAAACCTTCAGGAAGATCGCCGCCGACGATTTCTTCGAGGCTGTCGAAGTGACCTGGATCAAGGATCCGGCGGTGCGCGCCAGGGTCCGCAAAATGAAGGACACCGCCCATCTGACCCTGGCCTACGGCGCGCAGCCGCGCCTTCTGACCACCGGCCTGAACATCAACGACCTGAACGAAGAAGGACGCCTCGCCGCCGTCGCCAGCCTTAAGGCCGGCATCGACGAAGCCTGCGAACTCGGCGCGACGGGCTTCGCCTTCCTTTCGGGCAAATACGCCGACGCGACCCTGGAGGCTTCCTATGAAGCCCTGGTAAGGTCGACCGGGGAACTCTGCCGCTACGCCGAATCCAAGGGCGACATGACGGTCGCCCTGGAAGTCTTCGATTTCGACGTGGACAAGAAAGCCCTGATCGGTCCGGCTCCGCTCGCCGCCCGCTACGCTGCCGAGATAAGGAAAAACCACGCCAATTTCGGCCTGATGGTGGACCTGAGCCACATCCCGCTGCTGCATGAGACCTGCAGGGAAGCCCTGCTGCCGGTCAAGGACTTCATCGTCCATGCCCACATGGGCAACTGCGTCGTCAGCGATCCTTCCCTGCCCGCGTACGGCGATGCCCATCCCCGTTTCGGCTTCCCCGGCGGCGAGAACGATGTGGACGAGCTGGTCGAATACCTGAACGTGCTCCTTTCCATCGGTTTCCTGGACGGAAAGAAACGGCCCATCGTCAGTTTCGAAGTCAAGCCCTTCGGCGACGAGGACCCCGATCTTGTGATAGCCAACGCGAAGCGGGTCCTGCGGCTCGCCTGGGACCGGGCGTCCCGATGATGAACGGCATAAAGGAAGGCGGAATATGAAGGCGATAGTACTCGACGGCTACACGCTGAACCCCGGAGACCTGAGCTGGAAAGGTCTGCAGGATCTCTGCGAAACGACGGTCTACGACCGGACGGCGACCACCGTCGCAGGCCAGGCACTGATTATCGAGCGGATCGGCGATGCCGAGATCGTGTTCACCAACAAGACGCCGATCACGGCCGCGGTCCTGGCGGCTGCGACAAGGCTGAAATACGTCGGCGTTCTCGCGACCGGCTACAATGTCGTGGACGTGGATGCCGCCAAAAAGAAGGGCGTCGTCGTCACCAACATCCCGACCTACGGCACGGCCGCCGTCTCCCAGCTGGCTATCGCCCTCCTGCTGGAGGTCTGCCACCACGTCGGCGCCCACAGCCAGGCGGTGATGGAGGGCGACTGGACGGTCAACAAGGATTGGTGTTTCTGGAACTACCCGCTCATCGAGCTTGCCGGAAAGACCATGGGCATCATCGGCTTCGGCCGCATAGGACAGACCACCGCCAGGATCGCCCAGGCCCTGGGCATGAAGATTCTTGCCCACGATCGCGTAAGGATCAAGGAACTGGAAAGCGAAACCGTCCGCTATGCGGAACTGGACGAACTGTACGCCAAGTCGGACGTAATCAGCCTCCACTGTCCCCTCTTCGACGACAACAGGGGCATGATCGACAAGGCTTCCATCGCCAAGATGAAGGACGGCGTGATCCTGCTCAACACCTCCCGGGGGCCGTTGGTGGTTGAACAGGACCTGGCGGACGCCCTGGATAGCGGCAAGATCGCCGCGGCCGGAGTGGACGTGGTCTCCTCCGAGCCCATTGCCGCCGACAACCCCCTGCTGAAGGCGAAGAACTGCCTGATCACTCCCCATATCGCCTGGGCGCCCAAGGAGTCCCGCGGCCGGCTCATGGACATCGCGGTCGAAAATCTGAGGTCCTTCCTCGGCGGGAATCCGGTGAACCTGGTTACCAAGTAAGGAATTGCGGTTCAGGCCACGATGCTCATCGCCGAAAGCGCATGGCAGACCGCCCCGGCCAGCACGAAGAGGTGCCAGACGAAGTGCAGCCACCTGAAGCGCTGGAGGGCAAAGGCGACGCTTCCGACCGTGTAGGCAAGTCCCCCCGCGACGAGCAGCGCGAAGGAGACGGTCGGGAGGGCCGCCCGGACCTGATCGAAGAAGGGCGCGATCAGCCAGCCCATTATGAGATAGGACGACAGGAAAGCCTTGGGAAACCGGGTGGGGAAGACGGCTTTCATCACGATGCCGATGACCGCGATGGTCCAGGCGGCGGAAAATAGTATCCAGGTCGAGGCGCCCTTCAGGGCGGTGAAACAGAAGGCCGTGTAGCTTCCCGCGATGAGCAGGTATATGGCCGAATAGTCCATGATCTCCATCACCTGTTTCGCGCGCCCGACGACTAGGCCGTGGAAGACCGATGAGACGCTGAACAGGATCACGAGGGTCGATCCGAAGACGGCGTAGCCTGAGATGATGCGCGGATTGCCGGTCCGGGCCGCGAAGACGACCAGGAGCACGAGGGCGGCTATCGAAATCAGCGCCCCTATACCGTGGGTGATCGAATGGGAGATCTCCTCCCCGACCGAAAACTGACGTTCGCCGCGCGGCGCATCCTGAGGGTTGTCTTTCATTTATTCTCCTTTGGATCGTTTAGACGCGCCCGATCGGGGCCGGTTGCGCGGTCGTCCCCGATGCCGGAACTCCCTTCCTGTTTGACAAATCCTCCGCGGTATACGTGAATTCATCTTCAATTATGGATGAAAAAAAGAACGTCGCGCCTTCCGGTGCGTTGACCTTCCTTTTCACCGATATCGAAGGAAGCACCAAGCGCTGGGAGGTCCAACCCGCCGACATGTCCGCCGACCTCGCCCGTCACGACGCGCTTCTCCGCGCGGGAATCGAAGAGCGCGGCGGTTATATCTTCAAGACCGTCGGCGACGCGTTCTGCGCCGCCTTCGCCGATCCTTCCGCCGCCCTCGGCGCCGCCCTCGACATCCAGGCCGCGATCCCGCGTATGGCTTGGAGGGTCCAAGGCGGCATTTCGGTCCGCATGAGCCTGCACGCGGGCACCGCCGAGGAACGCGACGGAGACTATTTCGGTCCCGCCATGAACCGGAGCGCCCGCATCCTCTCCCTGGTCTACGGCGGTCAGATAGTCTGTTCGCTCTCCGCAGCGGAACTTCTCCGCGACTGCCTGCCGGAAGACGTCCGGCTGGTGGAGCTCGGCTCCTACCGTCTGAAGGACCTGGCGCGTCCGGAGCGCCTCTGCCAGGTGGCGGCGCCCGGACTACGCGCCGACTTTCCCGCCCTGAAGTCCCTGGACGGCCGGGCCCACAACCTTCCCCTGCAACCGACCGCCTTCATCGGGAGGGACCGGGAGCTGGCGGCCGCGCGAGGGGCCGTGGAAGGGGGATGCCGCCTGCTCACGCTGACGGGCCCGGGCGGTGCCGGGAAAACGAGGTTGTCCCTCCAGATCGCCGCCGAGCTTCTGGACGGCTTCGAGGGGGGATGCTGGTTCGTGGAACTTTCGGACTGCGTCGACGCCGCCTCCACCGCCCGCAGGACCGCCCGCGCCCTCGGCCTCCGCGAGCGGCGAGGGCTGAGCGCGGCAAAAGCCGTCGCGGCCCATATCGCCGACCGGCGCGTCCTCCTGGTACTGGACAATCTGGAGCAGGACCTCGCATCCGCGGGGTTCTTTTCCTCCCTGCTCGCCGACTGCCCGTCGCTCTCGATCATCGCCACCAGCAGGGAACCCCTGAGGCTCCGCTGGGAACGCGTCCTTCCCCTCCCGCCCCTCGGTCTTCCCCCTCCCGGTGCCGAACTGGATCCCGGCAGATTGGGACAATACGAGGCGGTCGCCCTCTTCATCGACCGGGCGGGCGCCGCCAGGCCGGATTTCCGTGTGACCGCCCGCAACGCTCCTGCCATCGCCGGGATCTGTTCCCTTTTCGAGGGGATTCCGCTCGCGATAGAACTGGCGGCCGCCCGTTCACGTTCCCTGAGTCCGGAGGAAATCTACAGGCGCATCGAGCGCGATCTCTCGTTCCTGGAGGGAAGCGCGGATTTTCCCGAGCGGCAACGAACCCTCCAGGCGGCCGCGGCCTGGAGTTACGGGCTGCTCGATGAACGCGAAAAGGCGGTCTTCAGGGCGCTCGGCAGCTTCGCGGGAGAATTCAGCCTGGATTCGGCCGAGAGCGTCGTCGGCGCGGACCAGTCTTCGGTTCTCTCCGACCTTGCCGCGAAGAGTCTGCTGGCGGCAAGCGAGGACGAGGACGGGTCCACATTCTTGCATCTGCTGCTGCCCCTGCGCGACTTCGCGCGGGTCCGCCTCGCGGAGGCGGGCGAGGTTGAACGCTATGCCTGCGCCCATGCCCGAAGGTACGGGGAACTGGCCCGCCTCGGCCGCCGGTCCGACGGAACCTGCATGGAAGAGGCGGGGTACTTTGCCCGCCTGGATCGGGAATACGGAGAATACCTGCTCGCCTGGGCGCGGGCGCGAACACGGAAGGACGTTTCCGAAGCTTTCATCCTGGCCCGCGCTCTGGCGCCTTGGTGGAAGGCCCGGGGTATGTATTCCGACGGCATCGAATGCTTCCGGGCGGTCGTCGACGATCTTTCCGTGGGAAACGCCGATCGGTCGATCGCGGCGTTCTGGATCGCGGAACTTTGTCGTCACCGCGGCGAGTTCGCGGAATCGGTCCCCGAATACGAACGGGCCGGGCGCTTGGCCGCGGAGGCGGGGAGACCGGACCTTGAAGCGAAAGCCCTCACCGGTCTGGGTTGGGCCCGTTTCCGCACTCGCGAGACGGCGCTCGCGCTGAAGGCTTGGACAGCCGGCGAGGCGCTTTCCGACGGGGATCCGGTCACCGCTGCCTGGGCTAAATTCGGGAGGGGCGTCGCGGCGGGGAGCGCGGGGGATCGTGCTGGGGCGGAGAGGCTCCTGACGGAAGCCATGCGCGACTTCGCCGCCGCGGGGGACGGCGCGCTGGAATCGTCGGCCTGTTCCAATCTCGGCAACGTGCTTCTCCTTGACGGCAGGATCGGGGCTGCGGTCGCGGCTTTCGAGCGCTCGCGTGATCTGGCGCTATGCCTCGGGGACCGCGAGACGAGCCTCATGGCGATGAACAACCTCGCCTGCTGCCGGGCCGCGGCGGGCGAGCACGAGAAATCGATCGAGGAATTCCGGGCCATCGAAACCATGGCCCGATCCCTCGGATGGAGCCGGCAAATATCGACCGCGCTCTCTGGTCTGGCGGAATCGCTTTTCGCCCTCGGCCGGAAGGAGGAGGCTTTGGAGGCGTCGGAGGCGGCCCTGCGTGCGGCGGAAAGCTCGGCTTCGTATTCCGTGGAGCAGGGTTGGGCCCAGCGTATAGCGGCCGAAATCCGCCTGGCCGCCGGTGACCCCGACGGCGCGCGGAGGTGCCTGCATGCGGCTGAAAGGCTGCTGGGCGGGAGCGCCGACGAAGCGGAACGTCTGAGGCTATGTACCTTGCGGGAGGCTATCGGTGAGTCCTCTCCGGAAAAAAAGTAGTTGGATAGGGGGTTGAAATGAAAGGGAATAATGCGGTCCTCATTCTCGCGGTCCTCGCTTCGGCGGTCTTCATCGTTCCGGCGGCCGCGGACGGCGATGGGACGGACCTCGTCGCTTCCGTCGAGATCGTCTCGTCGGGCGCCGCGGGCGGGCGCGTACTGGTGGAATTCGTCAAATTGGCGAAGAAGGAACTTCCCAGTCCCGCGGCTGCGGCTATCTTCGGGCCGGCAAATCTTCACGCGGCCAAGTTCACTCTTTTCGGGCCGGACGGAAGTACGGAGATCACCTCGGCCGCGGCATTGGGATCGGTAACCGTCGGATACGCGTTGCCGCGCGGGGCCAAGTCAAGCGATCAGTTGACGTACGGCATCTGGGTGGGAGTGCGGAAAGGCGCAGGCGGGAAGGGGGTGGAATGGTACTCCGTCGCTCCCGGGAAAAAGAAAGCGGAAGACAAGTCCTACGAAATTCCCGCGGATCTTTCCTTAAAAGTGGAAGAAGGCAAGGACGGCTTCGTCCTCATCAAGTTCGAGCGTTGGCCGGAAGGCGATCCGCTCATCTGGGGCGACTGAAATTCATTCCGGGCAGCGGAAGCGGTTGTCGTCGGCGATGATGCGATCCCGGAATTCGATGAAGGCTTCGGGGGTCAAAGGCTTGGCGATGAGATAGCCCTGGAAGGTGCGGCATCCGAGCTCCCACAGGATCTCCAGGGCTTCCGTCTTTTCCACGCCTTCCGCCACCAGGGAGAGGCCGAGCCCCTTCGCGATGGAGACGAGGGATTCCACGATGATCCTGTCCTTGCGGTTCTGGTCCAGGTTCTCGATGAAAAGACGGTCGATCTTGATCTCGTCCAGGGGGAAGCGGTGCAGGTGGCTCAGCGAGGAAAAGCCGGTGCCGAAGTCGTCCACCGAGATCCGTACGCCCAGGGTTTCGAAGCGTTCCAGAATGACGTCGGCGGTGGTCGTATCCTCGAATAAGCTGGTCTCGGTTATTTCGATGGTGATCCGGTCGGGATCTATGCCGGAGGACGCTATGGCGGATTTCAGCACCTGGGCGGAATCGGAGGAGCGGAACTGCTGGGCTGACAGGTTGATGGAAATGCCGATTCCGGATTTTCCTGCCGCTTCCCAGGCGGAGAGTTTCTGCATGCACTGGTAGATGAGCCATTTCCCGAGAGGGATGATGAGCCCGGTTTCCTCGGCCAAGGGAATGAAGGTGGACGGCATGATGAGGCCTTTTTGGGGATGGTTCCAACGGATCAGGGCTTCCGCTTCTATCCGTTCCACCCGCAGTATCCGTCCTTCGACCGCCGACACGACGAGCTTGGGCTGGAAATAGAGCACGAACTGCTCTCCCAGGCGCTCCATCACGGGTTTTTCGATGGCCTGGATGATCGAATTCTGGAGTTCCGCCTTCTCCACGACAGCGCGCAGCAGCTCGCCGGTAAACAGGATGAAGGGCTTCCGGGCTTCCGTGGCCGCGCCGACGGCGATGTCGGCATTGTGCAGGATGGAGGATCGGTCTCCGCCGTGCTCCGGCCAATAGGCGATGCCTATCGCGGTCTGGATGTTGACGTTGAAACTGGAAAAAATGTGCGCCTCGTTGAGGCGTTCGATCAGTTTCCTCAGGAAAGACGTGAGCGCCTGGCCTTTCAATCCGGGGATGATGAGAACGAATTCGTTCTCGTGGGTGTGGAAAACCTTGTCGACGGGTCGCAACAGGCCGGTGATCCGGCAGGCGGTCTGGTACAGTATCCATTCGCTCACGCCGGACTTCACGGTCTTGCGGACTACGCGGTAATTCTCCCCTAGCTGGACGATCAGGGCGGAAAAGCCTTTTCGGTCTCCCTGAGCGCGGGAAGTCTCGATCATCTCGTCCAATTCCAGTTCAAGCCGGAAATGGGTGGGCAGGCCCGTCTGCGGCTGGAGGGATATCTTCCGCTCCAGGTCGGCGACGCGTCGTTGAAGGTGATCGATCTCCGCCTTCAGCCGGATCGTTTCATCGCCGGTAAGTTCCAAATTGGGTATGATCGTTTCATTTTCCAATTCAATTCCTTCCTTGATGAACCGCGGGTAAGACTCGTTCCGCATTCGATCGATTGAGCCTCAGCCCTGTCACCAGTATCGGACATTTTCATCCGTCTTTATAGGCTGAGCCTGTGAATATTTAAATTTGCGGGCGCCCGGGTTGCCGGGCCCTCCGCTGGTAGCGAACGCCTCTCCGCTGTACTATGCGCCATGCGCCGCCGTCCGTCCGACGGAAGGCGGCGCTCAGCCCAGTCCGCGAGGTTTCCGTTTGACCCCGATTCTCCACTTGGCGCCGCTCCACGGCGTGACCAATTGCGTTTTCAGGAATGCGTTCTTCAGCCATTTTTCGGGCTTCGACGCGGCGGTGGCGCCCTTCATACCCTCGGTCAACGCGGCCAGCGTCAGGGAGACCCACTTCAAGGATCTCCTGCCCCCCGCGAACTCGGGAATTCCGCTTATTCCCCAGATCCTGGGCAACGACGCCGACCAGTTCGTCGCGACGGCGAAGATCCTGAAGGATTTCGGCTATGACGAAGTCAGCTGGAACCTCGGCTGCCCGTACCCCATGGTCGCGAACAAGAAGCGGGGTTCCGGCCTCCTGCCCTTTCCCGACCTGATCGAAAAATTCCTGGAAGGGGCCTGCTCCCGTTCGGCCCTGCCGATTTCCGTGAAGGCGCGCCTCGGCCGGACGGAACGCGGGGAGCTTTTACGCCTGATGCCGGTTTTCAATTCGTTCCCGTTACGACGGATCGTCATCCATCCACGCATCGCCACCCAGATGTACGAGGGGGAAGTGGACCTTGACGGCTTCTCCGAAGCCGCCGCCGAATCCACCCATGAGGTCATGTACAACGGCGACATCAAGGACGCGGCAACCTTCGCTTCCCTGCAAGCCCGCTTCCCTTCCATCGGCCAATGGATGGTCGGGCGCTGGGCGCTTTCCGATCCCTTCCTGGCATCCGCGCTGAAGGGCGCCCCTCCGCCAGCCGATCCGGTCCGCGTCGTACGGGATTTCCACGACGAGCTGCTGGACGGGTACCGCGGGATCCTCTCCGGGCAGAAGCACGTCCTGGACAAGATGAAGGAAGTCTGGACCTTCCTCGGCCTGTCCTTTTCGGGCTCCGACAGGAATCTGAAGAGGATATGCAAGGCGAATACGCTTGAAGCCTACGGCACCGCGGTCGCGGCGGTTTTTGAGGGTGAGGACTGGATAGCCTGAGGTGCGGCCGTTCGGCCGTGCGGCCCTCAGGCCATCTCGTCGGTTTTCAGCTCGGCTTGGGCTTCCTGCATGAGGCGGTAGGCGCGGGCGGCCACGCGGAGGTCGGCCGCCGAGGGATCGCCGGGGGCGTTGGCAGCGGCGAACACGGCCTTGGCCTTCCTGATGGTGGCCGCGGGATCTCCGGGCACTTCGGCCAGATCGACGGCGATCCTGCCGCCGACCGCGATGCTGCCGCCCGCGACGCTGCCGCCCGATGTGGAGACCGTATCGTACTGGATGTCCGATGCCGCGTAAGGGCCAAGCGCGGCCAGGTGCGTCCGCTCATGGCCGCGGACCTCCCGATCCCGCGCGAGGGCCTCGCTCGTGATCTCCTGCCCGGGCGCCGCGCGCGCGCCCGGGGCCTTCCCGCCTTCCGCCTCTCCCAGCCTTACGACGATTACCTTCTCCCCGCCGCGCGCGGTGGAGGATGCCGGGACGGGGACCGCCGGTCCCCGTCCCGCGTAATCGTAGACGATACGCACGCTCTCAGGCCTTGGTCTTCGCGGTCCGCCTCTTGATGATGTTCAGGGCGGATCCTGCCTTGAACCAATCGATGTGCTCGGGGCTCATCGTGTGGTTCGCGAAGAATGCTACGGGGCTGCCGTCGTGCTTTTCCAGCAGGCATTCGACCGGTTTTCCGGGCGCCAGCTCCGAAAGGTTCACGAGGGATATCCGGTCGTTCTCGCCGATCTCGTCGTACATGCGGGGATCTGCGAAAGTCAAAGCGAGCACGCCCTGTTTCTTGAGGTTCGCTTCGTGTATGCGGGCGAAGGAACGGACCAGGATGGCCCTGGCCCCGCGGTAGCGCGGCTCCATCGCGGCGTGCTCCCGCGAGCTGCCTTCACCCCAGTTGGCGTCGCCGACCGCGATCCAGCCCTGACCGGCCTCGTGGTAGTGTTTGGCGATTTCGGGGAAGGGCTTGGTCAGGCCGTCCAGCTGGTCCTTGCCTTCGCCGACCGCATCGTTGAAGGCGTTGACCGCGCCGATGAAGAGGTTGCCGCAGATGTTCTCCAGATGGCCCCTGTATTTGAGCCACTTTCCCGCCATGGAGATATGGTCGGTCGTGCACTTGCCCTTGGCCTTCAGCAGGATGGGAAGGTCCAGGAAGTCCCCGCCGTCCCAGGGGTCGAAGGGTTCCAGGAGCTGAAGGCGGTCCGAGCCGGGCGCGACCTTGACCGTGATCCGGCTTCCGTCTTCCGGGGGCGCCGTGAACAGATTTTTCCCGGCGGTGAAGCCCGAGTCCGGCAATTCCGCGCCGGCAGGCACTACGAGGCCGACCCGCTTTCCCGAATCCGTCGCGAGCGTCCCTGCGACAGGATCGAAGTCCAGGGTCCCGGCGAGCGCCAGAGCGGTGACCACCTCGGGCGAGGCGACGAAAGCCAGGGTATTGGCCGAGCCGTCGTTCCGTTTGGGGAAATTGCGGTTGTAGCTGCTGACGATGGTGTTGGGCACGGAGACGGCTTCCGCGCTCCGCTCCCATTGGCCGATGCAGGGTCCGCAGGCGTTGGCCAGCACCGTCGCGCCGGCCGCCTGGAAGACCGCCAGCAGGCCGTCCCGTTCGATCGTCGCCCGGACCTGTTCGGAACCCGGTGTAATGAAAAGCGGCGCCCTGACCTTCAGGCCCTTGGCCGTGGCGTCGCGCAGGACGGAAGCGCAACGGCCGATGTCTTCGTACGAGGAATTGGTGCAGGAGCCGACGAGGGCCGCGCTGATCGAAAGGGGCCAGCCGTTGGCGCGGGCTTCGGCGCCGAGCGCGGAGACTTCGCGGGCGAGATCGGGGGTGTGCGGTCCGTTGATCAGCGGCCGCAGGGCGGAAAGGTCGATTTCTATGACCCGGTCGAAGTATTTTTCCGGAGAAGCGGCCACTTCGTCGTCGGCGCGGAGGTTTCCGGCCACGCTGTCCGCGGCGGCGGCGATCGCCGCCCTGCCTGTAGAGGCGAGGTATCGGGCCATCGCCGCGTCGTAGGCGAAAACGGAGGCGGTGGCGCCGATCTCGGCGCCCATGTTGCAGATGGTGGCCTTGCCGGTGCAGCTCAAGGATACGGCGCCGCTGCCGAAGTATTCGACGATGGCGCCGGTGGCGCCCTTGACGGTGAGGATCTCGGCCACCTTCAGGATCACGTCCTTGGGCGAACTCCAACCGTCCAGTTTTCCGGTGAGGCGCACGCCGATAAGTTTGGGCCAGCGTACGTTGAAAGGGAAGCCGGTCAAAACGTCCACGGCCTCGGCGCCGCCGACTCCGATCGCGACCATCCCCAGTCCGCCCGCGTTGGGCGTATGGCTGTCGGTTCCGACCATCGTTCCGCCCGGAAAGGCGTACTGCTCCAGGACGACCTGGTGGATGATGCCCGAGCCGGGACCCCAGAAACCTATCCCGTACTTCGCCGAAACCGACTCCAGGAAATCGTAGACTTCCTTGTTCGTCTTTTCGGCCGCGGCCAGGTCGGAGACCGCTCCCGTCTTGGCCACGACCAAATGGTCGCAATGGACCGTTGAGGGGACCGCGGCGGTGGGAAGGCCGGCGGTCATAAACTGGAGCAACGCCATCTGCGCGGTGGCGTCCTGCATTGCGACCCTGTCCATGTCCAGATCGTTGTAGCTCACGGCCCGTTCGATCCCGGCGGATGGGCCGTCGGCGAGGTGGTTGATCAGGATTTTCTCGGCGAAGGTAAGGCCCCGTCCGAGGCGTTTCCTACCCGCGGCGACTCGTTCGTCCAGGGTGGCGTAGACCTTGTTGACCAGTTCGATCGGGGTGGTTGCTGAAACGGACATGGCGCCTCCGGAATCGGGAATGGATGAAGCCTCAGAACGACAATTTACTATAACCGGCGTCATCTTATCAATTGTTCCCTCCGGTTCCCGTTCGCGCCGGAAGCGTCTCATTTCAGTATCTTCTTTACCATGGACGATTCAAAGTTCCATCGGAACAACCTGGACCGGGCTTCCTCCCCGTACCTGCGCCAGCATGCCGACAATCCGGTCTGGTGGCAGGAGTGGCGACCGGAGGTCTTGCGCTATGCGGAGGAGAGAGGCAAGCCCCTGTTCGTGAGCATAGGCTACGCGACCTGCCATTGGTGCCACGTGATGGCATCGGAAGTCTTTTCCGATCCTGCGGCGGCAGCCGCCTTGAACGAGAGCTTCGTTTCCATAAAAGTGGACCGGCAGGAGCGTCCCGATATTGACCTTTTCGCGATGGATTTCCTGGTGCGCAACTACGGGCAGGGCGGCTGGCCCTTGAACATTTTCCTCGTTTCGGCGGCGAAACCCTTCGCGGCGGCGACCTACCTTCCGCTGGAAAGCACCCGGGGAAGGCCCGGCTTCACGGACTACCTGGGACAGGTCCTGGAATTCCATCGGGAGCGCGGGGCTATGGTCCCGGTCCATGAACTGCCGAGGCTGAGCACCACAAGCGAAACCGGACCGGGGAGCCATGCCCCGCAGGCGTCGGCAGCGTTCCGAAGCCCGGGCCGATGGAGCGTCCTGGAAGATCCCGTGATCGCCCTCCATCTGGAAGCGTATCGCGGCGCCTTCGACAAAGAATGGGGCGGTTTCGGGACCTCCCCGAAATTCCCGCCGCACTCTTCCCTGCTTTTCCTGTTACACGCGGCGGCGGCCGCGGAACCTTCGGAGCGCGCCGCATTCCGCCTGATCATCGAACCGACCCTGGATGCCATGCGTTCCGGCGGTCTGCACGACCACCTTCAGGGAGGCTTCTTCCGCTACAGCACCGACCGGGGCTGGATCATTCCCCATTTCGAGAAGATGCTGTACGACCAGTCCCAGCTCCTGTGGATTTACGCCCTGGCCGCGCGCCTGTTCGACCGGAGCGATTACGCGGAAACCACCCGCGGGGTGCTCCGTTGCCTGCGGGAGAGTTTCTCGGAGAAGGGATTTTTCATCGCCGGCTTGGACGCCGACACCGATCATCATGAGGGCGCGACCTACCTCTGGAGCATGGAGAGGATCCGGGCGGTGGCCGGTCCTGAGGAGACAGCCCGCCTTCGCGAACTCTTCGACCTTTCGGAAGGCGGCAATTTCGAAGGAATGAACCATCTTGTGCTGAAACGGCGGTTCCCCGGCGGAGCGGGGGCAGGGGCGGGGGCGGGGGCGGGAGAGGGGGCAGGAGAGGGGGCAGGAGAGGGGGCAGGGGCGGGGGCGGGGGCGGGGGCGGGGGCGGGCGAGCCCGCGCTGTCGGAGGCTACCCGGGAACTGCTCCTGGCCGATCGCAGGAGCAGGAGCCAGCCCGCGCGTGACGGTCTGGTCGTCACCGCCTGGAACGCGCTGGCCGGCATTTCACTCATCCAAGCCTGGCGGCTCCTGGGCGACCGGCAAGCCCTGGAGGAGGCCGTTCTCCTTTTCGACCGTCTCCTGGAATTTCATTACATCGGCGGCGTTCTCAGCCATTCTTCATTCGACGGCACCCGGAACGAAACGAGTTACCTGGAGGACGCCGCGGCCCTGCTTCTCTTCGCGACCTTCCTGCACGAGGAAGACCGCAGCCGGCTGGACATCCTTGCGGAGCTGGAGGCGCTCGTGCTTTCGTTCAGGACCGCGGACGGCTGGCTCGAATCCCGCAACGGAGATTTCCTGGCGATTCCCGCCTCCGGCTTCGATTCGCCCCAGCCTTCCGGCTCCTCACTGGCCGAGGCGGCTCTCTCCCGTGCCGGACTGGTCGTCTCGGGAAGCTTCCGGCCCCACCTTCCCGGAGATCCCCTGCTTGGAGACTTCCGCTCCTGGTCCTGGCTCCATGCCTCCGGCCTGCTGCCTTCCGTCGGCGCCCCGGAAACCTTGCCTTGGGACTCGCTCCCCATCGCTTCGATCCAGTATCCCGCCGCGGTCGCGGGGATCTGCCGGCGGGGGCGCTGCGAACCGTATCGCGAACCTCGCGAACCGTATCACAAACCGTATCGCGCATAAATTCCTTGACAGGGTATGCCCTCTGTGCTAACCTGTGAACGTAAACGTTTACTCAAAATAAACGCTTCCAAAGCAGGCAGGGGATGAAACCGACGATCAAGGATGTGGCAAGGCAGTCCGGAGTCTCCGTGGCGACGGTGTCGCGGATACTCAACGGGCTGCAGGGCTTCTCTCCGGAGACCCGGGCGCGGGTCGAAGCTTCGATCGCCGAACTCGGCTACCGGCCGAACGCGGTGGCCAGAGGGCTCGTCAACCAGTCCACCGGCATCATCGGCGTCCTGCTTCCCTGCGTGACAGACAAATTCGCCACCCTCCTGCTGCAGGGGATCGAGGACGGAGCGCGCGAGCGGGGCTACAGCGTGATCGTCTGCAACACGGAGAGCAACGGCAATCGTACGATGGAGTACCTGCGGGTGCTCGAAGAGCAGCGCGTCGACGGGATCGTGTTCGCTTCGGAGTGGATAACTGACGATTACGGCCGCGAGCTCCGGGCCATGAAGGTTCCGGTCGTACTTACGGCCACCATGTCCATGAAGTTCCCGTTCCCCTATGTGAAGGTCGACGACAGGCTCGCGGCCTACAGCGCGACCCGTTACTTACTTGATAAGGGGCATAGGAATATCGCGTTATTAAGCGGTTCTCCTTCCGATCGCATCGCGGGTACTCCCCGCATCGAGGGATGGAGGCAGGCCCTGGAGGAGGCGGGACTGCCGGTCGAAGAGAGGATGGTCGCCTACGGCGATTTCCATTTCGCCAGCGGGATCGCGGGAGCGGAAACCCTTTCGGGGAGCTATCCGGAAGCGACCGCCGTTTTCGCGACGAGCGACGAGATGGCCCTCGGCGTGCTTTCCTGGGCATACCGCAAGGGCATGCCGATCCCTTCGGGGCTTTCCGTCCTCGGCTACGACGACACCCTGGCGGCGGAGATGGCTATCCCGCCGCTCTCCTCGGTACGCCAGCCGATTTATGAAATGGGAAGGACCGCCTCCGAGCTCCTGTTCGAAGGGGAAGCGGGGAGGAGCATAGTGATGCCTTTCGGCATCACCGAGCGCGAGACTGTCAGTGTCCGCGCCTAATTTTCCGGCTGTTGTACGTAAACGTTTACTCACAATGGCGAAGCGAGAGAGCGATTGAACGCAATAATGGGTGTCGAAGGCGCCATGAAAACCAGCCTGCCGGGAGCGGCCGAGATCCGCAGCGCCGATATCATCGAACGCCATCAGGATGCATCGGGCGCCTACATCGCCTCCCCGAATTTCCCGACCTACGCATCCTGCTGGCTCAGGGACGGAAGCTTCACCGCCTATGCGATGATCCGCGCCGGTCGTCCCGCGGGTGCGCTCAGGTTCCTTGAATGGACGGCGCGGGCCATCCTTCGCCATGCCGGCCGCCTGGACGCCCTGCGGGAAAACCTCTCCTCCGGCAAAGGTGTGGGGTCGTCTTACCTCCCGACCCGCTATGCGCTGGACGGGACGGCAGTGGAGGACGACTGGCCCAATTTCCAGGTGGACGGCTACGGAACCTGGCTCTGGTGCCTGGACGAATACCTTTCGGCGACGGGCGACGCCGCCCTGCTTGAACGGCTGCGTCCCGCGGTCGGATTGACCCTGGAATACCTGCAGCTCGTCTGGGATCAGCCCAACTGGGACTGCTGGGAGGAGCGCGGGGACCTCCGGCATCCGGCGACCTACGCCTGCGTGTTCGGCGGCGCCGCGCGCATGGCTTCCCGGCTGGCCGGAACAGGCGAAGGGGAGGCCTGGGCCTCGATCGCTTCGGCTGTGAAGGCGCGGCTGGATTCCCTGCTGTTGCCGGAGGGGCGCTTTCCGAAATCCGAAGGCTTCCCGAGCGTGGATGCGAGCCTCATCTGGATCGCGCTGCCCTTCGGCGTACTGGCTCCGGACGATCCCCGGATGGCGTCGACCGTCGCTGAGATTGAACGTCGCTGCCTCGTTTCCGGCGGCGTGAAGCGCTATCCGGAGGATACCTACTACGGGGGCGGGCGCTGGATCATCCTGTCGGCCTGGCTCGGTTGGTGGTACGTCTCCGTCGGACGGATCTCCGAGGCGGAACGACTGCTCGAATGGATCGAATTAACGGCCGACGGTGAGGGCGGGATGCCCGAGCAGACGACCGACCTTGCCGTGGACGGGACGTACGTGAAGGAATGGACGGAACGCTGGGGACCGGTCGCGAAGCCTCTCCTCTGGTCCCATGCGATGCATATCGTATTGTGCAGGGAAATCGCCGAGGCGAAAGCCGCCGGTGAATAAGGAAGGAAATCGCGCGCCCGCCGGATCCGGGGGGATACGCGGCGGACGCGACGACATACAATCAAGGAGGACAGTAGCCATGAGCACACGCGCTGTCAAGGCGATCGCGGTCGCACTCATCGGTTTCGCCGCGGCGGGAGCCGCTTTCGCGAAAGGTTCGGAAGATTCGTCGGGAAAGGCCGCCGCCAAGGCGCCCGTCGTCGTCAAATTCTTCAACGGCAAGGCCGAAACGGTCGAGTGGATGGAGGCGCTCATCGCACGCTACAACGCCGAAAATCCCGGGATCAGGGTCGAACAGGAATTCCAGAAAGACGCGTCCAACGTGATCAAGCTGAAATTCGCCTCGGGCGACTATCCGGACCTGACGACGGTCTACGGCCAGGATTACGTGGACCATGGCCTGTACCTGGACCTCTCCGGCGAAGCCCGCTGGTGGGACCGCATCAATCCGGCGATACGCGAAATGTGCACCGATATACGCTCCGGCAAGCAGTACCGCATCGCCACGAACATGACGATGGCCGGACTCTTCTACAACAAGGCGCTTTTCGCGGAACTCGGCCTGAAGGAAGCGAAGACCTGGGACGAGTTCGCCGCGAACCTCCGCGCGATCAGGAAGGCAAAACCGGATGTGGCGCCCCTGTTCATGGGCGGGAAGGATGCGTGGATGCTCGGCCACTTCGTCGAGTTCATGGCCCACGGCGTCATCAAGCAGAAGTACGGTACGCTCGCTTCCCGCAAGGCCTTCCTGGAAAACGACCAAACCAAGCTCGACTTCGGCGCGGCCGGGGGCAGCATGGAATCCTTCGCCCGACGCATGATCCAACTCCGCGACGAAGGACTGGTGAACGCGGACATCGTGACCGCCACCTACGGCGACCAGATCGCCGCCTTCGCCTCCGGCAAGGCCGCCATGATCAGCCAGGGCATGTGGGCGCTCGGCGGCATCCTGGAAGCCAATCCCGCGATGAAGGACATCGGCTTCGCCGCGTATCCGCCGGTCATAGACGGCATGAAGCCGGTCATCCTGAGCGCCGAGGACTCCGGCTACTGCGTCGTCTCCAAGGGCAAGCATCCCGAGGAGGCCAAGGCCTTCCTCGACTACCTGTTCAAGGCCGGGAACCAGCTTGCCTATTCCGAATTCCTGAAATCGCCGAGCGCCTTCAGGGACGTCTCTCCGGATTGGGGCATCGTGAAAGCCGAGGTCCAGAAGGCGGTGAAGGAAGCCGTTAACATCGGTTTCACCACCGAGGGGCCAGCGGGCTTCTCCGGCGACGATGCCGGCCGGCTCGTGCAGGGGCTCTTCGCGGGCCAGTTCGCGAAACCGGGCGATTTCGCCGTAGAGTACAAGGCGAACTGGGACCGGGCCTGGAAGGCTCCCAAGTAGCGGATTATCGGAGGTAAGCCATGACCGCGAAGCGAGCGAATATCGCGAAGACGCCATACCCGATGCTGGTTCCCGCCGCGCTGCTGTTCGGCATGTTCTTCGCCTATCCCCTGCTTCGCGGCATCGGCCTGAGCCTGACGGATTGGGACGGGATCGGTACCGCCCGGTTCGTGGGCCTGGACAATTTCCTGGAGTTTTTCGGGGACCGTCGCGCGCTGCGCGACGTTTCCAATACCGTGCTGTTCGCGCTCGGCAGCGCGCCGGGACTCGTGCTGGCCGGGCTGGCCCTGGCCCTCCTGATCGACCGCCCCTCCCGCTTCTTCAGGGCTGCGCGGACGGTGATCTACCTTCCGGCGATCGCGAGTCCCCTCGTGATGGGCTATGTCTGGTATTTCCTGCTCCAGCCGGGCCGGGGACTTATCGCCCGGGCGGGGCGTTCCGCATTCGGGCCCTCCTTCGCCTTCGATTGGCTCTCCGGCGACTCGTCCGCCCTCGTCCTGCTCGTCGCCGTCAACGTCTGGCAATACGCGGGCATGACCATGGTGATCTTCCTGGCCGGATTGCAGGCGGTGCCGCAGGAAATGTACGAGGCGGCGCGTCTGGACGGGGCCGGCGCCTGGACCTGCTTCCGCAAGATCACGCTGCCCTTCCTGATTCCGTCGATGAAGGTGAACGTGGTCACCAACATCATCGGATCCTTGTCGGTCTTCGACGTGGTTATGGGCCTCACCGAAGGCGGACCCGGCTACGCGACCGAGACCCTGTCCATCTATATCATGAGAAAATGCTTCGGGAGCTTCACCGGATATTCCACGGCGGTCGCCGTCGTGCTCTTCCTGATCATACTGGTCCCGACGGCCGTCTACCTGCGCGCCGTACGGTCCTCGGAGTTCGAACGATGAAACCCCCGCATCAAGCGGCCGCCGCGCGCGGTTTCCGCTTCGCCGCGACGGCGGCCGTATGCCTGCTGTACGCGCTGCCCTTCGCCGTGCTGCTCCTCCTCGCCGTTTCCGGCCCGGCCGGCCCCTCTCTGCGCCTGCGGAATTTCGCGGAGGCGGCGCGCGCTTCCCGCATGGGACGGGCGGTCTTCAATTCGGCGCTGATCGCCGTATGCTCGGTTTCCCTGCTCCTGGCCGCGGCCAGCATGGCCGCCTACGTCATCGCCCGCTTCCCGACCCGGCCCGTGCGGATCTTCTTCGCCCTCCTGCTGGGAAGCATGATGATACCCGGCATCGTCAACACGGTGCCCCTGTACGCGATGCTCGTGGGCCTCCGCGGCATCAATACCTACTGGGCGATGATCGTCGTCTGCGCGACGAACGCCCTGCCGTTCGCCGTCTTCCTGTACGCCGGTTTCGTAAAGGCCGTACCGCGGGAGATCGAGGAGGCGGCGACCATAGACGGCTGCTCTCCCTTCGCCGCCTTCCGGCGGGTCGTCTTTCCGACCCTCGCGCCGGTGACCGCCTCGGTCCTCATACTCAACGGCATCGGCATCTGGAACAATTACGGCCAGGCGGTATTCTTCCTGCAGGCGCGGGACATGAAGACCGCGCCCCTTGCCGTATCGATGTTCTTTCAGCAGTACGGCGCCCGCTGGAACCTCGTGGCCGCGGCGGCGGTCATCGCCCTGGCGCCGGCCGTCCTGGTTTTCCTGGCCTGCCAGGCCTCCTTCGTCAAGGGAATAAGCGCGGGCGCCGTAAAGGGCTGAGCGCATGGAGATGAATATGGCTGCACCGCATCAAACCGTCGATCTTTTCCCCGACAGGGCGACCTACCGTACCGGGGAATCCGTCCTGATGACGGTCCAGGCTTCGCCGTCCGGCCTTCCGGCCCCGCGCCTGACCATCAAGCGGCTCGGGCGGAAGGTGCTCGAACTCGAACTGGCAGGAGCGCCGAATGAGCCGGCGCCGAGGCCGTCGACGGAATCGGCGACGGTCGATCTGGGGACCTTCGCCCCGGGCGGATACGAGGTCCTTCTGACCGGCGGAACCGGCGGAACCGGCGGCGGGAAGGTACTGGCGGCGACGGCCTTCGACGTCTCGGCGGGCGCGCCGGAGTCGGTCCGCTACGCGTTCATGAGCGACTTCTCGCCCTGCGAACCTGCGGAACGATCCAGGCGGGCGGTTCGCGCCGGGGAAGCGCTCGCGCGCCTGCACGCGACGCACGTGCAGTTCTACGACTGGATGTACCGCCATCACGAGCTCGTGCCGCCGACCGCAATCTTCGAGGACGCCCTCGGCCGTCCGGTGGATGCCGATGCGGTCCGCGAGCGCGTCGGCATCTGCCTGGCGCGCGGCATGGCGCCCGTCGCGTACGGAGCCGTTTACGGCGCCGAGAAGGAATACTCCGAAGCGAATCCCCTCCAAGTGCTGGAACGCTCCGACGGCCGTAAGGCGGACTTCATCGGGATCATCTCGATCTGCGACATCTCGCCCGATTCACCCTGGTCGGCCCGTATCGTCGCCGAGTTCGCCCGGGCCTGCCGGGTTTTCGGCTTCCGGGGCATACACATGGACCAGTACGGAGCGCCCAAGCTGGCCCTCCGCGCGGACGGATCACTCCTGGATCTGGCGGACTGCTTCGCGCCCCTCGTGGACCGGACAAAGGCGGAATTGGCGGGGGAGGGCGGAGACCTCTTCGTCGTGTTCAACTGCGTGAACGCCTGGCCGGCCGATTTCCTGGCAGGCTCCGCGCAGGACGCCACCTACATCGAAGTCTGGGATCCCTGGTGGCGGTACCGGCATCTGGCCGAACTGGCGCGGAAGGCGCGCCTGCTCGCCCCCGGCCGGCCGGTGGTGCTCGCCGCCTACCTCAAATGCTTCCTGGACGCCGCCGAAAGCGACGAACGGCGGGAAAGCAGCGCGCGCCTGTCCCTGGCGGTGATCTGCGCGAACGGGGCGACGCAGCTCCTCCTGGGCGAGGCGGACGGCGTTCTCGCCGAAGGCTACTATGTCAACCACGGCCACCGGCGGCCTTCCTTCGAGCCCGTCCTGCGATCGTACATGGACTTCATCGTCAAATACCGCGAACTGCTTTTCGGCGCGGAGGTGCGTGACGAAAGCCTGACGTACGCGGGCGGCGTCAACGACGAAGTCCGCATCGCGGGCGTTCCCTGGTCAGCGGAATACGAATGCGGCGCCGTCGGCGTCTCGGTCGCCCGCCTCGGTTCCGATTCGATCGTCGTGAACCTCGTGAATCTGACGGGAATCGAGGACGAGCGCTGGACGACCGGGAAGGAGGATCCCGAACCGGTGGGCGCCCTCTTCCTGGAACTGATCGCCTGGGCCGACGTGGAGGAAGTCTCCTGCGCGAGTCCCGACTACGGAATCGGCAGCCTGGAAAAAGTGCGCTGGGACTACGCCCCGCATCCGCAGGGACGCTGCGTGCGGATCGCGGTACCCGCCCTCCGCTGGTGGAGCCTCGTACTGGTCCGCTTCAAGGCGCGGTCCTGACGGGCGAACCTCTTTGCATCTTTCTCCGGACAGTCCATAATATCCGGAATGGATAGCGCACTGGTCCTCTACTCCTCCGGGCTGATCGCCGCGGTATTGGTTTCATTGACTTTGGCCTGCTTCGCCTTTTTCCGGTCCGACGTGCCGGGAGCGGCCGCCTTCCTTTTCGGCAATCTCGCGGCGGCGGTTTATGCTTTGGGCTCCATGTTCGAGATAGTCTCGCCCACGTTAGAGCGGGTCATGTCCAGCCTGACCCTTGAATATTTCGGAATCGCGACCGTCGGACCGCTATGGATGCTGACCCTGTGGTGCGCCGTCGGAGGCGTTCGGCGGATCAGCCCCGGAAGCCTCGCCGCTTTGTTCCTCGTTCCCGGCCTCATCATCCTGCTGGTGGCGACGAACCAGTACCACCATCTGTTCTACAGCTCGGTTTCGATCCGGTTCCGCGGACCGTTCACCGTCCCCGTGCTGGGCAAGGGGCCGTTCTATATGGTGAACCTCGTCTACATGAACCTCTGCCTCTTCCTGGGTACCTTATCCGCGCTGCGACAAGGGCTGAAATCCCCGCCCGCCCTCAGAAAGCCCTTCCTTTTCCTGTTCTTCGCGGCCTTGGTCCCCTGGGGTGGCATGTTCGTATATCAGTCCGGCTTGAGCCCCTGGGGCCTGGATACGGCGCCTTTCGGGCTGTCGCTGAGCGGCATCCTGCTTTCCCTCGCGCTTTTCCGTTTCAAGCTCTTCGATCTGACACCTCTCGTGGCCGATCAGGTGTTCGAAGACATGCGGGAAGGGGTCCTGGTGCTGGACGCGAAGGACCGGGTCGCGGGCTTCAACCCCGCGATGCTTCGGATCTGCCCGGATCTTTCCATCCACCTGATAGGGCAGAGCGTGCACGAATTGGAGGCCCGTTTCCCCGACTTTTCTCCCCTCTGGCGGCTGGACGGCGATCCGCCGGAGGACCTTGTCATCGAACGAGACGGGATACGGACCGTCTACCAGGTGGAGAAGTCCGCGCTCCGGGAAAGGCGGCGCGGGGCCCAGGGACGGATATTGATGTTCGCCGACATAACCCAGCGGGTGGAGCTCTCCAGGCAGCTCGCGCTCATGGCAGGAACCGACGAACTCACCGGCCTGGCCAACCGCCGTTATTTCCTGGAACGCTTCCGGCAGGAAGCCGAGCGCCAACGTCGATACGGAGGCAAGCTCTCGGTGGTCATGGTCGATCTGGACCGTTTCAAAGCGGTGAACGACGTATTCGGGCATGAGGCCGGGGACGCGGTACTCAGGCTGGCGGCGAAGGTGTGGCTCGGATGCCTGCGCGATTGCGACCTGCTGGCCCGCTACGGAGGGGAAGAATTCATCTTCCTTCTACCGGAGACCACGGTCCCGGATGCGCGAATCCTGTCGGAACGGCTGCGCTCGAGCCTTGAGGCCCAGACGCTGGAATGGAACGGCAGAGCCCTCCGGGCGACGGCAAGTTTCGGCCTTGCGGGGGTGGAATCCCCCGTCGAGGCCGACATCGACGATCTTCTTTCCCGTGCGGACCACGCGATGTACAAAGCAAAGGAAGCCGGACGCAACCGGGTGGAGCTCGGCTGAGTAAAATTCCAGCATTGATGGTGATAAATTCACCACCGCATCTTATCCTGTCAGGTTGTTTCTCCAATTCCGGGTCTACGGCTTCTCATTATTGAATTGAGAGGCTTGCGTTATGCCGGAAAAGGCTGGAAAGGCGCGCGCCTTACTTTAGGAACTCCAAACGCTCTCTCTCTTGGCACGCTATTTGCATTAAAAAAGCTAAATGAAAAGCCAATGGTTCATCATCGCCGATGACTTCACAGGAGCGGGCGACTCGGCGATCCAGTTCGGCTCGGCCGGGCGGCCGGTCCGTCTGCTGCTCTCCACCCAGGGAAAGAGTCCCGGCGTCCGCGGAACTGCCGCGGTCGTCGTCGATACGGATACGCGCTTCCTGTCCCCCGACCAGGCCTACGAACGCGTCGAAAAGACGACCCGCGAACTGTACGAAGCCGGCGCGCGGTCGTTTTTCAAGAAGATAGATTCCACCCTACGGGGAAATCCAGCCGATGAGATCGCCGCGGTCATGGACGCGGCAAGTTATCGCTTCGCGCTCGTGGCTCCGGCCGCGCCGAGGAACGGACGGACCGTCATCGGCGGGCACTGCCTGGTCAACGGAAGGCCGATTTCGGACACCGAGGTATCCAAGGATCCCTTCACCCCGGTGAAGGATTCCCGCATCGCGAGCATTCTGGAGCGCCGGTTCCCCGGAGCCGTACGGGAATTGGGCCTGGAATTGGTGCGCTCGGATGGTGGACGGCTTGCCGGGAAGGTGGCCGAGGAGCTCGCCCGGGGAGCGCGCGTCTTCGTGCTTGACGCGGAAACCATGGATGACCTGAAGGCGGCGGCGGCCTTGATCGGGATGGACGGGGTGCTCTTCGTGGGTTCGTCGGGCCTCGCGGAGGCGGTCGCCTCCGTTCAGGCCGCGCGCAAGGCGACGGTACCGCGGGTCCCGCTCGGCCGTTCGCTTTTCGTTATAGGGTCGGTCACGGCCGTGAGCGCGCTCCAATGCGCGCGGCTGGCGGGCACGGGCAATGCCACGGAGCTTGTCGTCGATTCCGATGCGGCGCTTTCCTCGCCCGTCGACGAGTTGCAGCGCCTGCTTTCCCTCGTCCGCTCGGCTCCGGCGAAGCGGGCCCTGCTGATCCGCACGAGCGGATCGAATAATCCGGGATCGGCGGCCCTGGCCGACAAGTACTCGGGGTTGGCGATTTCCGGATTCCTCGGCGAGCTGACCCTGCGTATCGCGCGCGACCGCGGCATCCGTTTCCTTTTCGCTTCCGGCGGCGATACCGCCGCCCGGATCGCGGGCGCCATGAAAACCGACGCGATCGATTTTTTCGCGGAGCTTCTGCCCGGCCTGCCCTTCGGTTCCTTCCGTTCCGCCGCCCTCGGGCGGAAACTGTATTTCGTAACCAAGTCCGGCGGTTTCGGCGGACCGGACGCCATGGCCGACGCTCTGGCGCTCGTCTCTCCCGAACCGCTTCCCCGAAAGGAGCTCAGCGCATGACACCCTTTTCCGTCACACTGCCGAACCGCGTGCGTTTCGCGGTCGGTGCCGTGGATTCCGTTCCCGAAACCGTCGCCGAACTCTGCCCGAAGGGCGCGGCCGTCCTGGTGCTCACCGACAGGGGCATCGCGGGGACCGGCGTCCCCGCCCGCGTGGCCGCTTCGCTGGCCGGGGCCGGTTTCGACGCCCGCGTGGTGGATACCGTTCCCGCCGAACCGACCGACGCCGAACTGGACGGCCTCGCCGCTTCGGTCCGCTCCGCCAAATCGGCGGCCATCGTCGCGATCGGCGGCGGCTCGGTGATGGACGCGGCCAAGGTGCTTTCGGTCCTGGCCGGCAATGACTGGTCCGTTTCCGTACTCGCCGAACGGGGCGTTCCCGGAAAAGGCATCCCCTGCGTCATGTTGCCCACCACTGCGGGAACCGGATCCGAATCGACCCCGAACGCCATCGTGCTCTTCCCGGAGAGGAACCTGAAGATCGGCATCGTAAGCCCCCATTTCGTCCCGGACAGGGTGGTGCTGGATCCCGCGCTTACCATAGGCCTTCCGCCCCGGCTGACCGCCTCCACCGGCATAGACACCCTTTGCCACCTGGTGGAATGTTTCGTCGGCAAGAAGGCGAACCCCTTCAGCGATATGTACGCGCGGGAAGGCATGCGCATCATGGTCCCCGCCCTTCCGCTGGCCTTCAGGAACGGTTCGGACATCGAGGCGCGCTCGGCGGCGATGCTCGCCGCGTACTACGGGGGCATCTGCATCGCCGCCTCGGGAACCACCGCGGTCCATGCGCTTTCCTATCCCCTGGGGGGCACCTTCCGCGTCCCGCACGGCATGGCGAACGCGGCTCTGCTCGTGCCGGTGATGGATTTCCAGAAGGACCGTATCGCCGGCCGGCTCTCGGAAGCCGCCGCCGCGGTGGGTTTATCGAGTTCCGGCGACCAACGCAAGGACGCGGGAGCGTTCGTCGACAAGCTGCGCTCCCTCGTGGCCGAACTCGGGATCCCGACGAGCCTGTCGGCCCTGGGCGTACCCGCTTCCGCCCTCGGCGAACTGACCGAAGCTGCTTTCGGCGTGCGCCGCCTCCTTGACAACAACCCGATCGAATTGTCCAAGGCCGACATTCGCGCCATCTACGAGAGCATGAGGTGAGTTCGATGCCGGAAAAACCTATCGTCGGGATCACCATGGGGGACGCCGCGGGCATAGGTCCCGAGATCATCCTGAAGGCCCTCCTAAACCCCGAGGCCCGTGGAGCCGCCCGATACTTGGTCTACGGATCGCCCGCGGTCATGGAACGGGCCGCGTCCTTCGTGGGCTGGAAGGGCCGTATCCGCGAGGTCGCGGGACCTGCCGACTGCCGCTTCGAGGAAGACGCGCTGGAAGTCGTCAGCTGCCGGCACATCGAACCGGCGGAATGTCGGATCGGAGAAGTCTCCTCGGCGTGCGGCGACCTGGCCTTCCAGTCCATCCGCCGAGCGATAGTAGACGCGTTGGCCGGACTCATCGACGCCACGGCCACCGCTCCGATCAACAAGGACGCCCTCAGCCGCGCCGGCCACAAGTTCGCGGGCCATACCGAGATCTATGCGCATTTCACGAATACGTCCGACTACACGATGCTGCTGATGGAAGGGAGTCTGCGGGTGGTCCACGTCTCTACGCACGTTTCCCTCAGGCAGGCGATCGAACTGGTGAAGAAGGACAGGGTCGTTTCCGTGATCCGCCTCGTACGCGAAGCCCTGATCGGCATGGGCATCGCGAATCCGCGCATCGCGGTGGCCGGCCTGAATCCCCATGCGGGCGAAAACGGCCTGTTCGGACGCGAGGAGATCGAGGAGATCGCGCCCGCCGTCGCCGAAGCCGCGGGCCTGGGCGCCCTCGGCCCCTTCCCCCCGGACACAGTTTTCAGCCGCGCCGCCGGCGGCGAATACGATGCTGTCGTCGCCATGTACCATGACCAGGGACACATCCCGCTGAAAATGGCGGGTTTCCGCTACGGCGGCTCGGAAGGCCCGAAGATTTCGGGCATCAACATCACGCTCGGGACGCCGGTGATCCGCTGTTCGGTCGATCACGGCACCGCCTTCGACCGCGCGGGAACGGGCACGGCCGACGAAGGCAGCATGGTATCCGCGATGGTCGCGGCCGCCGGCATGGCAAGGAGCAAGAAGAAATGAGGCTATCCACATTCACCGCCCTGGTGACCGCTTTCCGGGACGATGAGTCCATCGATTTCGGCAAGATCGCGGAACAGGCGCGGCGCCAGATCGCCGCCGGCAACGACCTGTTCGTCTGCGGCACCAACGGCGATTTTTCCAGCCTCACCTTCGCCGAAAAGGTGGGCGTGGTGCAGGCCTGCGCGGAAGCGAAGACGGGCGACTCGCGCCTCATCGCTAACGCCGGCTGTCCGTCCACCTACGAGACGGTGCTGCTCGGGAAGGAATTCGCGCGGCTCGGAGTGGAAGCGATCGCGGTCATTACCCCGTACTTCATCTCCTGCACCCAGGAAGGACTGTACCGCCACTACGCCCGCGTCGCGGATTCGCTGCCGATTCCCGTCTACATCTACGAGATTCCCGCCCGCACGGGCAATTCGATCGATATCGAAACGGTCGCGCGCCTGGCGAAGCACGGGAACGTGAAGGGCATCAAGGACTCCAGCGGCAAGGCCGACCGGCTGGACAGCCTGTCCGCCATCGTGAAGGCCAACGCCGGCTTCGAACTGTACGCGGGCACCGATTCGCTGATCCTGCACGGTTTGCGGGTCGGCGCGTCCGGATGCGTGTCCGGCCTGGCCAATGTGATCCCGTCCTGGATCCGCGCCGTCGCCGACGCTTTCGCATCCGGAGACCGGAGCGCCGCCGACGCGGCCCAGGCCAGGGTCAACGAGTTGCGGGAGGTGCTGTACGCCCCAGGCTACCCGCCGGCCATGGTGAAGCGGACCCTGTACCTGATGGACAAGGCGGTGGGGAACAACAGGCTTCCCGCCCTCGTGCCGGACGCCGGGATCGACGCGGCCCTCCAGGCCGCCATCGTCAAATTCGGACTTACGCGCGCGTAGGCGCGCTGGAAAGATGCGTCAAAAGGAGAACAGTCTATGAAGAGGATGATTTTTGCGGTTCTGTGCGCCCTCGCGCTCGTCGGAACCACCGTCGCCGAAGGCAAACAGGATGCGGCCGCGGCGGGAACAGGTCAAGTTCTGAACATCGCCCATCCCGCGCTTAGCCAGACTTGGTCGCCCCTGCAGGGCGGCGGACACGCCGCCCGTTGGCAATCCCTGATGTGGGCTGCCCCGATGTACTTCGACAAGGCGGGCGCGCTCCAGCCCTTCGTGATTTCCAAGGCCGAGCCGGACGCGAAATTCACGGTCTGGACCCTCAGCCTCAACCCGAAAGCGGTATTCTCCGACGGTTCCCCGATCACTGCCGCCGACGTAAAGGGAACCTGGGATCTCTGCGCGGTACCGAGCACCAAACATCAGCGTGCCGATCTTTTCCTCGGCGGGATCCAGGGCTTCAAGGAAGTGACTTCCGGCGCGAAGAAGGCCATGTCCGGCATCGTCGTCAAGGACGCCGCGACCGTGGTCGTCACGCTTGGCTCTCCCGATCCCATCTTCGACCAGAAGATCGCGACCGCGCTCATAGCGCCGGTCAAGATCTCCCAGGTCGTGGACGCCGCCGGCAATGAAAAAACCGATTGGTGGCATCCCAGGAACAAGGTCGCGGTGAGCGGTCCCTTCATGCCCTTGAGCATGGACCTGGACCAGGGCATCATCACGCTCATTCCGAATCCGAAATTCTTCGGTCCCGCTCCAAAGCTTTCCAAGATCGTCCTCACCTCGGTGAGCGACGCCAGCACCGCGACCCTCATGCTCAAGACGGGCAAGATGGACGCGCACACCGAGCTCATCACCCCGACCCTGATCGAGGACCTCGGCGCCGATTTCGTCGCGGGCCCGCCGCTCGCCAAAGGCCAGCAGTTCTGGTTCGACGCGAACAAGCCTCCGATGGACGACATCAACGTCCGCAAAGCCCTGCTCATGTGCATCAAGCCGGAAGATCTGGCCAAGGCGGCTTTCCCGCTCGGTCCCTACACCGTCGCCACGCAGATACTGAACAAGGTTTCCGGCGTCGATCCCGCATTCCCGAAATACGCCTATGACCCCGAAGGCGCCAAGAAAGCATTGGCGGCCTCGAAATACAAGGAAGGGAAATTGCTGCCCAAGATCATGTTCGTAGGGATCAGTACGCCGACGCATGAAGCGGCCGCCCAGTATATGGCCGAACAGTGGCGCCAAATCCTCGGCATCGAAGGCGTGGAGATGAAGGCCGATATCGAGACCTACTCCGGGCCCGACCAGAAGAGCGTCCAGATCTTCCGCGACGACGTCGGCACGCGCGTCCCTGACGCGGTCTCCTACCTGATGGGTTCCATCCACTCCAGTTCCGGCAATGCCCGCGGAAAGATGGGCGGATACAAGAACGCGAAGGTGGACACTCTCCTGGAAGAGGCTACGACCAAGGGCGTCAAGGATCCGGCGCGCAACAAAGGCGCCCAGGACGCGCAACGGCTTTTCCGCGACGACTACATGTTCATCCCTTATTATTACGATGTCATGTCCAAGTGGGCCATGCCCTGGGTCATGAACTTCGACAAGAACGACGACTGGCAGGTCATCGAGCCGTGGAACGTGTACATCGACGAAAGCAAGAGGGTGAAGAAGTAAGCTTCTGATGGAGCGCGGCCGCCGCTTTGAACGCGGCCGCGCTACGCGGGAGAATAAGGGGATCAAATGGGAAAGTATATTCTGGGCAGGATACTCCGGTGGATTCCGTCAGTGTTCATTCTCCTGCTGCTCATCTACGCGCTTGTTTTCTTCGGTGCCGGCGATCCGATCAAGCTGATCTTTTTGCGCGCTCCCGGCGACGTCGCCTACGACGAAGCCCGCATCGACGCCATCCGCGAATCGGCCGGTTTGAACAGGCCGTTCTTCGTTCAGTTCGGCGATTATATCGGCCACATCGCCCGCGGCGATTTCGGAAACTCCCTCGTATCCGGTCGTTCCGTCAACGAGATGCTTTCGGCCGCGGTACCCGTCACCCTGAAACTGGGACTGACGGCGATTTTTTTCCTGGCCATAATCGGGATAGTATTGGGCGTCGTAGCCGCCCTGAATCAGAATAAATTGCTGGACAATGTCATAGTCGGTTTCGCCTTGTTCATATGGGGCATACCCGTATTCGTCGCGGGCCCCCTGATCATCGTTTTCATGGTCCTCGGGCTGGGTATGAACGTCCCCTTCGGCTGGAGCGGATTATTCCATCCGAAAGTGATCATTCCTTTGCTGGTCCTCGGTCTGAATCCGATGGCGATAATCATCCGCCAGGCACGGGCCGGCGTTCTTGAAGTTCTGAGCGAAGATTATATCCGTACCGCCCGGGCCAAAGGCTTGCCGCGGCGTATCGTGGTTTTTCGCCATATATTGCGCCCGGTCATGACCCCGGTCGTCAGCCAATTGGGGCTCATCGTGATCGGCACGCTGAACAATTCCATTTTGATAGAAAAGGTGTTCGGGCTTCCCGGCCTCGGACGCCTGACCGAGTCGGCCATCAAGGATTCCGATTACCCGGTGATCCTGGCCATAGTCCTGATTTTCTCCATCGTCGTCATGGCATCCAACCTCCTCGTGGATATTTCCTATCCCCTGATGGATCCCCGCGCGGCCGCAAAGAAGAAAGGAGACGAATGATGGCGACAAAAGAGAGGAAATACAGCCTGACCAAGGATGCGTTCAATCGCCTCATCGCGAACAAACTCGCGATGATCGGCCTCATCGTGGTCGCGCTCCTCATCCTCATCGCGCTGATCGGTCCTTTCATCACTCCCTACGACTTCCTGTCCCAGGATCTGATGTCCCGGAACCAACCGCCTACTTCATTGCACTGGTTCGGAACGGACGACCTGGGCCGCGACGTCCTCAGCCGCGTCATCTACGGAGCGCGTACGGCGGTCCTCGTCGCTTTCTCGGTGACCATACTGAGCTTCATCATCGGCACCGTGCTGGGCTCGCTCGCCGGGTACCTGGGCGGCAAGTTCGATTCGTTCGTGTCCTGGCTCATCGATATCACGATGTCCATTCCCTCCCTGCTGCTCGTGATCGTGATCAACGTTTCCCTGAAACCGACCCTGGTCAATTGGATGGACGCGCAATTCATGGCGACCCACGACGAGTTCTGGCGGAATACGATCTGGGTGGATTTCGCGATCGTATTCGGTTCCCTCGCCTTGATCAAATGGCCGAAAGCCGCGCGCATCATCCGCGGCCAGATCCTTTCCATCAGGAACAAAAACTACGTCATGGCGGCCAAGGCGATAGGCGTGCCGACCTCCAGGATACTCACCGCCTACGTGATTCCGAACGCCATCGGCCCCATCATCGTTTCCTTCAGCGCGACGCTCGGCGAAGCGATGGTGCTGGAATCGTCGTTCAGCTTCCTCGGCGTCGGCGTCCGGCCTCCGATTCCCAGCTGGGGAAACATGATCAGCGACGGATTGCGCGTCTGGCAGCTGTACCCGCATGTCCTCGCCGCTCCCGCTCTGGTCCTGGCGATCGCGACCATCGCGTTCAGTTTCCTGGGCGACGGCCTCAACGACGCGCTCAATCCGCGGCAGTGGAAATAGCCTCAGCGCGAACAAAGGGGATTTTCAGTGGAAACTTTATTGGAAGTGAAAAACCTGGAAACGCGCTTCAAGGTGCGGTCGGGTTACGTATACGCGGTGAACGGAGTCTCGTTCAGCCTGGGCAAAGCCGAGATGCTGGGGGTGGTCGGAGAAAGCGGTTGCGGCAAAAGCGTGACCATGATGAGCCTCATCAAGCTTCTGCCTCCCGCGGCGCAGATTACGAACGGGAGCGTGAAGCTGGACGGCGTCGAGTTGACCAAGCTCAGCAAGAAAGATCTGAACGCGGTACGGGGATCCAAGGTCGGCATGATATTCCAGGACCCGATGACCTCCCTCAACCCGTTCCTGAAGATCGGCCTGCAGTTGTCGGAAGGGCTGGTCTATCACAAGGGCATGTCGATGGCGGACGCGCTCAAGAGGAGCGCCGCGTACCTTGACATGGTGGGCATCTCCAACAGCGCCCATCGCCTGAACGAGTATCCGCACCAGCTTTCCGGCGGCATGCGCCAGCGCGTGATGATCGCGATGGCCTTGCTCAGCGAGCCCGGCCTCGTGATCGCCGACGAACCGACGACTGCGCTGGACGTGACGATACAGGCCCAGATCGTCGAACTGGTCAAGGAATTGCGGAAAGAGCTGAATACTTCCATCATCTGGATCACGCACGATCTGAGCCTACTGGCCGGAATGGTCGATCGGATCATGGTCATGTACGGCGGCGCCATCGTGGAGGAAGCGGTCCGAGGGGAAATCTACAAGGATCCGCGACACCCCTATACGATCGGGCTCCTGAACTCCATACCGAGACTGAGCGCGGATACAGGCAAGCGCCTTTCGACCATCGGCGGCGCGCCGCCGAACCTGTTCATGAAACCGACCGGTTGTCCCTTCGCGCCCCGGTGCAGATTCAGGATGGATAGGTGCGAAAAAGAACTTCCCGTTCTGGAGACCGTGCCCGGAGCGGCACCCGATTCCGGGCACCGGATCGCGTGCTGGGCCGATGTGAGGGACAACAAATGAATACGACGATCAGCGCCGATAAAGATGTACTGCTCCGCATACGGAATCTGGTCAAGCATTTTCCCGTCAAGCTCGGCGCCTTCGGGGAAAAAGCTGCGGTCGTCCATGCCGTTGACGACGTATCCTTCGATATCTACAAGGGGGAGACGCTCGGGCTCGTCGGAGAATCGGGCTGCGGAAAATCCACCACCGGATTCTCCCTGCTGCAACTCTACAAACCTTCTTCGGGTTCCATCGAGTACGACGGCGTCGACTTGGTCAGGCTCAAGGAAAAGGAGCTGCGGCCGATCAGGAAGAAGATCCAGATAGTCTTTCAGGATCCCTACTCCACGCTCAACCCGCGCATGACGATCGGAGAGGCGATAGCGGAGCCCCTCAAGGTTCACGCCCTGCTTCCGGCGCGGGAGATGCCCGCACGGGTTGCCAAACTCCTCACCGACGTAGGTTTGGACGCGAACGTCGCCAACCGCTACCCCCACGAATTCTCCGGCGGCCAGCGGCAGCGTATCTGCATCGCGCGGGCTTTGGCGAGCGAACCGGAATTCATCGTCTGCGACGAGCCGATTTCCGCGCTGGACGTCTCCATCCAGGCGCAGATCGTAAATCTGCTGATGGACATCCAGGAAAAATACAAGCTCACGTACCTGTTCATCGCGCACGATCTGGCGGTGGTCAGGCATATCAGCGACCGCGTGGTGGTCATGTACTTGGGAAAGATCATGGAAATCGCCTCCAAGGACGAACTGTTCGGCAACCCGCGCCATCCCTACACCAAAGCCTTGCTTACCGCCGTCCCCGAAGCGGATCCGGACCGCGAGGATAAGCGGAAGAGGATCATCCTCACCGGGGACGTATCCAACGCCATCGATCCTCCCTCCGGCTGCCGCTTCCATCCCCGCTGCCGCTTCGCAGCCGCGGAATGCAGCGTACACGAGATGAAGCTCGATGACATCGGCGCCGGACATCTGGTCGCGTGCAACCGACTGGCCGAGATCGGCGATCGGGAATGAGTTTCGTTTCCTTAAAAAGTGCCCGCAGCAGGGCCGCCCGCAGCAGGGCCGCCCGCAGCAGGGCCGCGCGCAGCAGGGCCGCCCGCAGCAGGGCCGGCTGAATATGCTCGCGCTTTCCGGGCGCACGAAGTATACTGGCGACGACGGGGATGCCCCGCGCCTCGTCGCTTCCGATATGATATTATTCATAGCGCCCTACCCCAAGCTTAAGGAAATCGCGGATTCCCTCCTTCCGAATTACGATATTCCGATCACCACCGTGGTCGGGGATCTGGTGGAAGGCCTGGAAGCCGCTCGTTCGTTCGCTTCTGAAAACGCCATCCTGGTCAGCCGCGGCGGTACCGCCAAACTCCTGCGCGAGACCCTCGCACTCGACGTCATCGAAATCG
>Ga0209727_1000226_pt1 | contig 71105 bp, 87 predicted proteins | sample RifGroC1_FD_183995 | JGI IMG/M metagenome (GOLD analysis project Ga0209727, IMG submission 183995) | Groundwater microbial communities from Rifle, Colorado, USA - Groundwater C1 (SPAdes) (version 2) | ecosystem: Environmental > Aquatic > Deep subsurface > Groundwater | place: Rifle, Colorado... | reverse complement strand
ACAAGCGGAAAACGCTCGAATTCTCGTCGAAGGTCCTCGGCCGGCCGCTCGGTAACTCGCGGTCGATCACCGCCGACGAGGCGGAACGCCTGCTGATCGCCGCCGAGAAGGAAACCGGGAAGTTCGTCGACCCGGCGGCATCCGCCACGGCCGAAACGCAGCCGGCCGAGAAACCGGCCGAGCCGAAGGCTGAACCGGTGAACGAACCCGCCGCCGCGCCGGCCGAACAGGTGCAGGAACAGCCGGCCGCCGAAACGACGAAGGCCGAGCCGCCCGCGACCGATCCCGCGTCCGGACCGATGACGGCCGCCGAACTGCTGGCCAGCGGGGCCTGGATTCCCAAATGCGAAAAGTGCGGATGCTCGGAAATCGGATCTGGAAAACTGACCGTCCACGTTGAAAAGGGCCTGCCGCCCGATTGCGCGATCGTCCAGTGCAAGCCGTGCAATCACACGGTGCGGATGAAAGGGTTGAAATAGATGGGCGGCCAGTTCATCACGTTCAACCGGAAAGACATTAACATGGCGTTGCACACGCTGCGACGGTTCCGAATCAACGACGACGGCGACGAAACGGTGACGGTCAAGCCGGCTGGCGGTTCCGCCGAACTGGCGTTCCGACACGGGCCGGTCGGGGCGGTCACGTCCGTCCCGATCGTCGAATCGAATCTTCCCGCCGGGTTCATCGCGACCGTTCGGCCGTTCCCGCTCTACCAGGTCTTGGCCGTCGCCGACGCCGGGACGATCACGCTGACCGATCACGCGGGCGGCAAGCGCGCGTTCCTGGCCGTCGAAGAAAACGGGCTTTCGGTCGAACTCGACTACTCGACGGTCGACCTGACGCTCGTCCGGCCGATGGACGCCGGCGTGTTCGTCCCGATGGACGCGGAGATCGTCGAAGCGATTCGGCGGGTCCGCTACGCCGCGAAGGAGGGGACGGGAATCGGGGCCGGCTCCGACATGTGCGGGGTCAACTTGATCGTCACGCAAACGATGACGATCGTCGCGGCCACCGACGGCCAGTCTGCCGCGTTCGTCCAGTTCGACGGCGGAGCGCCGGAGATCGCGCCGGCCGACCGGATCGAAGCGTTTATCCCGAACGCGGCGATTGACGGCATCCTGAATCTGTCGATGGCGACCGTGTTCATCGGCCGGGGATCGAACCCGCTCGAGTGCGATTCGGTGCAGTTCCTGTCCGACGTGAACGTGACGGTTTCTCCGCTGGCCGGCAAGTTTCCGAACGTGTTGACGTTCCTGACCAGGCAGGAACAGAACTACGCGACGGCCGACCGCGAGCGGTTCATCGCCGCGTTGATCCCGTGCGACGACCTGGCGCTCAAGTTCGAGGACGGGAAATCCATGCTCGTCCTCGATCCGAAGCGGATGGCCGCCGAGGTTCACGTTTCGTCCGCGTCGATCGCGGAAATGAAAACCGGATTCCCGCTGATCGCGGTCGGGCGGACGGTCGACTCGGCTGGCGTTCCGATCGTGCCGCGCGACGAACCGAATACGATGCTGCGCGTCGGCTGGCCGGAAGCGCCGTTCGAGGTGTTCGCCAATTCGTCGCGGTTGGTCGACGCGGTTTGCGCGTGCGTCGGGACGAACGTGCGGCTGTCGTTCGATCACCGGAACCGCGCGCTGATCTGCGAGACGGACGGCGGCTCGACGATCGGCCGGCGGTTCGTCGCCATGGTCGCGCCGCTGTTGGTCGAAAAGAAAGGGTAAAGAATACCGGCTGCAACGGCTGAAATCGCGCGGCCAAGAAAAAAATAAATAAACCTTGACCGCGCGATAACAAGATAATGTATAATCAATGTAGAGGTGGACGACGATGACGACGGAACAAAAGGAAATTGAACGGACCGACTTCGAGGAGTGGCTGTCCGCGCGGACCGATGCCGAACTTGATGAACTGATTCAGGCGGTCGAAGCCCGCTCATTCTCGCCGTCCTGCCTGAAAGTGCTTACGGAATGCCCGTATAAATGGGCGCGCAAATACGTCGGCGTCAAGCCGGAACCGGAACCCCGCCGGCCGGACGATCCGGCCGAAGCCGGGTCCGCGCTTCACGAAGCGATTGAAACCACGTTGAAAGCCTGGGTTGAAGGCGGAACGCCCGTGCTCGCGCCGATGCCGCTACGGGTCCGCGATCTGTTCGACGGCTGGCGGTCGCGGTTCCAGTTCGACACGACGAAATGGTATCTGGTTGAGGAGACGCTACGCGGCCAGGTAGGACCGTATGCGACGCAAAGCCGCGCGGACCTGATCTACGCCGAGGGGTTGACGCTCAAGATTGACGATTGGAAATCCTCGCGGGCGATCGACGACGCGGCGGAACTCAGATACGAAATGCAGCCGCAACTGAACTGCATGAACGCCTTCCTCGATCCGCGGTTCGCGGCGTTCGACGAGGTGAAGTTTTCGAACATTTATATCAGGTATGGAAACCGGCGGCGGACCGTCTCATATTTCAGGTCCGAACTTCCGAAACTGATCGACTCGTTTTTGTTCTGGGTCAACCGCGGTATAGAGTGCCTGACCGAACGCCAGTTCGACGCGACGCCGGGCCGGCATTGCGCGAACGCCGACGGGTTCCCGGTTTGCGAATATTATTACGAATGTCCGAAACGGTTGAACGCTCAAACGATATATTTTTACGTCGAATCGGAAGATCAAATCCGCGAGATTGCCGACGCGTATTACGAGTCGACGAAAGAGGCGAAGGTCGCGAAGGAAGCGATTAAGCGATGGGTCGAAGGTCACGGCGACCTGACGCACAACGGGACGAAGTGGGCGTTCAAGGCAACGAAGAAAACGGAAGTTGACATTCAGAAGATTCCTGAATCGCTCATGAAGGAATCGTTTCAACATGCGAAAATCGACGCGACGAAAACGGGCGATAATACGATCTTGGAAAACCCGGACCTGTTGAAGCGGTTGAAGGCCGCCGGCGCGGTGTCTGAAACGGAATCGTGCGAGTTCAAAGGCGGGAAGGCGACGAAGAAATGAACTCCGAACCGCTGTATACCGAGAAAGATAATTATTATAATTTCGATGTAGAATATATAAGCGGATATTTCAGAACATATACAGGTTACGGTCATAGCGACATAGACTTTTATAGGCATAGTATAGATTGCAATAAATGCAGCAAAGGTATAACTCACGAGTTGAAACGCATTACTAAAAGTAACAAATATAAATTTGTTAAATATAATTCTAAACTATTTGATAGCTTAGATATTCTTACTTGTTACTTAAACTATACAAAATGTCCTTTGATGATCATTATTGAAAATAATATAAATTTAGATAAATATAATTATAAATTAATTAAATCTAAAAGGTCAAGAAGTTACGGAGAATATTTATATAGTCCGGTAATTATTTGCGAAAATTGCGAAGGGCATGGAAGAGTTTTAGACAAACAATATATACCACATATGTATAGCTCTAAATGGATAAATCATTTTATAGAATATGATTATAAAAAAATGTTAAAAGAATTTGGAAATTTTACTCATATAGTTCATTATTATTTAGATGGTGTGTTTATACCATTAACCGTTTTACATCTATGCAGAAGGTGTAAAAAGATAAGGACTCCTAACGAACTTGATTATAAAGACGGTATATATTTTGTAAAAGATAGAACAGCGTTTTACTGTAAATCCTGCTATGAAAGGATGGATGAATTAGAACGTAACGAAACGGATTGCGAATTCAACAAACGTCTGTTAAAAGAAATTCACTGGGAGAGTAAATATGGCGTTGAAAATCGAAAACAGAAAAATTGAAACCGTCGGCCAACTCCGCTCCTTCCTTTGCGAATCGATCGTCGATGTTCGGAACGGGAACATCCGGGTTGAAATCGCGAGCCAGATCAACAAGATGGCCGCCCAGGTCAACGAATCGTTCTACTCGGAATGCAAGGTCGCGCGGACGATGAAGGATAACGGCAAGAAGCCGATGGAGTTCGGGAAACTGAACATCGGCGACGGAGCTTCCATCGGGTAGACGATCCGCTCGCGGGGTTCGGTTCGGCTGGTATATACTGATTCGAACCTCGCGAGATGAGCAGATGCAACGGATTGGAGCGGAGGGGAAAGGGTAGGACAGGGCCGGAATGGGCTGGGTCGGATCGGATCGGACCGGTTGAAACGGATTGGATGAAATGGGAAACGAACTTTGCGACTACTGCCACCGGCCGAGCGGAAACCAAATCGAAGGCGCGTCCCGCCCGGTCGCGGGCGCTACCTGCCCGGCCTGTCATGATACGATCCGCCAAGGCGGCCTGATCGTCGTCGAGACGAAATCGGAGGACGAGCGGAAACGGACCGGCCGCTCGATCGGCATGACCCGCGAGGGCGCGGAAACGCTGTTCAAGCCTGACGCGATACGCGGCGTTGACGTGGTGTTCATGCCCGCGCCCGACTTCGATGCGGTGTTCGGGCCGATGATCCGGGCGACAGGGAAATGAATCACCGCCAGCGCCGAGCGCTTTCGAACGCTTGCCCGTCCGGCCTGTTCGACGGCTTGACCGCCCGCCGGCTGATCGTCGCGATCGATCCGGGCCAGAACGGCGCGGCCGTGCTTGTCGATTCCGCCGGCGTGTTGCTCGCGTCGATCCCGTGGAAGTCCGGCGGCTGCGGATCGAACGCCGACGGGTTGGTAGCCGTTCGGCACGGCGCGAAGTGGGCCGGACGACTCGCCGACGGAATCGGCCAAGCGGCGGCCGGCCAGCGCATCGCCGTCGATCTGCTCTGCTATTCGTCGTTCGGCGGGCACTTCGGGGCCATGCGCGGGCTCTATCTGTGGAGCGGCGCTTTCCTATCGACGATCGCGGCGGCGCTCGAGCGGGCGAACATCCCGACGACGATCGAGACGGCGAGCGATAGCACGGTCCGGAAGGCGCTCGCCATTCCCTGCTCGAAGGAAAAGGCGCACGCGGCGTTTATCAAAAAATATCACGCATGGGCGACCGGCTCCGAACTGAAACCAGACGGGGCGGACGTTCACGAGGACGAGCACGACGCGGAGATTCTCGCCGCGTATGCTTTGAGGAGGACGGCTTGAAGTTCGAAGGGTTGAGGGTGTTCGGGATCTGCGGTCCGCGGCTGACCGGCAAGACGGAATTTGCCAAGGCGTTGAAAGCCTGGCACGCCAAGCGATTCGTTCACGCTGAGATCGGGCCGACGGTCGGCGACCACGACGGCGCGGCGATCATCGACGGGCTGACCATCATCGAGGCCGAGCGGCTGCGGTCCGTCTACGGCCGAAACTTCACGCTCGTTTACGTCGGATGCCCGGAGTTTCATCGGCGGACGTTCAAGGAAATCGACGAAACCCAGGCGGCCGAACCGTATCGCGGCCCCGCGTTTTCCAGTTGCGGTCAAATCGTTTCGAACGAATGCTGTTTAACCCTGCTCGGCCACAAAGCCGGGAAGGTCGCGGCCGACGCCTGGACGGTGGAAGCATGAGGATCGACGAACGAACTGGCAAGCCGATCAACTACCGAACCAGATGCGCGCACTGCCACGGCCAAACGCGCGAGCGGATGGTCGAAGGGAAGCGCCGAACAATCTGCATCGAGTCCGGCTGCGGCTACATCGCGGGAACCGACCGCTCGGTATTCGCCAAGCCGCGCGGGATGGACTTGCGGGCGCATCGCGATTGCCCGGATTGCAAAGGCGTGTATCGGTCGCGGCGGGTCGACGGGCGGATCATCCGCGTGTGCGACGACTGCGGCCGGCGCTCGGATCAACGGGAACGGCCGCCGGTCGATCATTGGGACGCGATCGTTGCGGCACACAAACGCGCGATCGGGATGGTCTTGTCCGGCGACCTGATCGTCACCGGCGAGGGGATGGGCGCATGAGCGAACAGGAACACAACGCAACGGAAAGCACGTTGACGTTTCAGGCTCGGCGGATTGCCGACCTGGAGCGGCGGATCGAACAGGCGCGCGTCCACGTATTGCACCTCGAACTCGGCGGCTACGACGACAAGCGCATCGAGGCCGCCCTCAAACTGCTCACCGTCCCGCCGATCGAACTCGACGAATACGGGAGGATCAAGGGATGAACGATCGATGCCCGTATTGCAAAGCCGAAGTCGAAATCTGCCACGATGACGGCTACGGATACGAAGAAGGCCAATACCATCAACAGGATTGCGGCGAGTGCGGAAAGATATTTGTTTACACGACGGCTATCAGCGTCGACCACGATCTGACGAAAGCGGATTGCCTGAACGGATCGCCCCACGAATTCAAGTTCATTCACGCCTGGCCCGCCGAGTATTCAAAGATGCGGTGCGCGAATTGCGGCGAGGATCGGAAACCTACCGACGAGGAAATGAAGGCGCATATAGCATGAAGACGTTCGCCGATTCCGAATTGCTCGACGCCTACATGAAGGCGTTCGACCTGAAACTGGAAGACATGGACGATCAACCCGGCGACGATCTGGTAAAAGAACTGCGGTCGGTCGCCGGGCGCGAAACGCCGGACGACGCGGCGTCGGTCATCGCGTGGTGGGATTGTTTTATCGACGATGATAATGCCGCCGTCCGCTCGGCGATGAAGATCCGCCGACTGCTCGGGATCATCGACGCACCGCCGAAATGCCGATGCTGCAACGGAACCGGGATCGTCGAATAAAAAGATTGTCCGTCCCCTTGACGCGATAACTAGATTATGGTATGATGGAGTTATCAAGGAAAACGAACCGGCGCCCCGCTGCCGATGAAGGCGGGAGAAGACCAGAGGAAACGACATGAAGGCCACCATCAACTCCGCGCTCTCAGCCCTCCTAACCGCCGCCGGCTTCCCGACCTACGCCTACCGCGCGAAGCACGAAACGAACCCGATCATCCTCCGCCACTACGCCGGCATGATCATGCGCTCGCTCGGCCGGGTCGCGGACGTCGAGAAGCGCGCGATGCTCGAGGCCGAGATCGGGATCCGCTTCGCCGCCCTCGGTCTCATCCCCGACATGAAGTAGACCGCCAAGTAGCGGCCGGCCTGAGAGGGTTGAGCCGCCGCCTCGTCATCTGGCACTCAACGCCGGGAAACCGGCCAAACTTACCGGGAGGTAAACAACAATGGAAAAACGCGAACCCAAGCGCGACGACTACCGCGGCAACCCCTTGCTCGTCCTGCCCGTCGGCGAGCGCAACGACTTCTCGTTCGGCGTAGGAAAAGCGAAAGCCATCCTCGAACACCTCGACGCGATCCGGGCGTTCGTCGCCGAGCACGAAGCGCCGGTGAAGATCTAACCGACCGGGCCGGGGCTTCGGCTCCGGCCCGAGGATGTTTATGAAAATCAACGGCAGAGAATCTACGGTCAAGGTATCGGCCGCCGTCCGGTCGTCGGATACGTTCAGGTGGTCGGAACTGAAACACGAACTGCGGCGGTATTTCGATGAACCGGAACGCCGCGAAGTCACGAAGATTATCAAGACGCTCGAACGCGGGCGGTCATATTTAACGAAGTGCGTCACAATCACCTGTTTCTAGGAGGACGAATGAACGACAAACCCAACTGCTACGCGCTCAACTGGTCGCCGCGGGCCGACAAGTGCAACGACTGCGCCGTCAACGCCGACTGCTACGCCGCGCTGGCCGCCCGCCTCGAAAACGCTACGCCGCCGTCCGTCTCGCAGTCGGTCGCGACCGACCCGAACTTGGACATGCCGAAGACGGGAGGACGCTGACATGCGACTCGTATCCGTCAGCCTGGAAGGCGTCCGCAAGATCCGAGCGGCCCGCGTCGACTTCGACCCGACCGGCGTCTTGGTTGAAATCCACGGTCCGAACGAAACCGGGAAATCGAGCGTCATCGACGGGATCTCGCAACTGATCGAGCCCTACGCGGTCAACTCGCCGGACCGACCGTTCGGCGACTTCGTGAACTACGACGCCAAGCGCGCGGTTATTTCCGGCGTGATTTCCGAGCGCGGGGTCAACAAATACGACGTGAAGCGGATCTTCAACAAGGAAGGTAAAACCACGTCGCTGTCCGTCCGCGACCTCGAGACCGGCGCGCCGATCACGCAGCCGCCCCAGAAGTTTTTATCAAGTCTGTTTTCTACGGTCGCCCGCGACCCGCTCCTATTCCTCGACAAGCCGGCGGACAAGCAGTTCGAATACTTCGCGAAGATCAAGGGCATCGACAAGGCGCTTGCCGCTTCCGACGCGGCGGTCAAGGCGGCGGAGGAACGCAGGAAGGCCGCGCGGCAGGCGCTCGACCTGGCGGAGAAAATGAACGCCCGAGACGGCGGAGCCTACGAGACGGCGCGTCAGGCCGCGAACGGGATCGCCGAGGAGCCGGTCGACGTGCAAGCGGTCATGGTCGAAAAGACCGAGGCCGAAAGCCTGGCGTCGAAGATCAAGACGGGCCGGCAGAAGGTCGAACAGATCCGGAACGAAATCGAACGGGCAAACGCGCTGATCGCCGAGACGATGACGAAGGTCGACCAACTCGAAGCGCAGGCGGCCGAGACGGAAGCGCGGATCAAGGCGGCCGGCCCGCTCGACGCGATCGAGGAAAAGATCCGGACGTGTTCCAGCCGGATCGTCAACGCGCAGCGGATCAACGAACTGTCGGCCAAGCGAACGGCCGCCGAACAGTCGAAGGCCGAACACACCGCCAAGTTGAAAGCGTTCAACGATTCCGAGGCGGCGGTCAAGGCCGAGCGGGAGAAACGGCAGCGGACGGTCGCCGACGCGCCGTCACCGGTTCCCGGGCTCGACATCGACGCGGAGACGAAGACGATCACGCTCGACGGCCAGCCGCTCGCCAACGCTTCGACCGCCCGTCAGGCCGAGGTGTCGATCGACTTGGCAGTCGCCGAGAATCCTCCGCTCAAGGTCCTGTTCCTGAAACAGGGTTCGTTCATCGACGGCGCGCATCTGGCGCAAATCGCCAAGCGGCTGGCCGCCGCGTCCGAAGAATGGATGCTCATCTTCGAGAGCGTTCGGCGCGAGGCCGGGCCGGACGACGACCCGAACACGTTCACGATCTACGGCGCGGACCTGAAGCGCGACGGGGAGTGCGAGGGGGAGTGACCCGCGACCGTTCAACCCGCCACGGCAAGCGTAACAACGGCATCCGCTGCAGGAACCCGAAGCACACGCCGCGGCTATCGTTCAGTGAAACGATGGCGCGGTTGACTTACGGGATGCAGAATATCGGGCGGGTGATTGCCGGTGCATTTGGCCCGCCGGTCGAAGCGGCGACGGAAAACATAATGAAGTTTGCATCGGCGCTTGAATCGTTTCCGCTTGTTAGATGCAAGTCAATGCTCGAACCGATCATCGACGAAACGGCGGAAGCGAGGAAGGCGAAACTGTGACAAAGAAAATCAAACATATAATCTGCCGTTGCCCGGCGTGCGGCCGTCACGCCGGTATCATCGAATACACGCAGCGCGTGTTCCGCGTCGGATGTTTCAATTCCGAGAAATGCGGCGTCAAGGGTCCGCGTCGGAAGTCCGTTCACGGAGCGGTCACTTCGTGGAATCGGATGATCGACGATCCGAGGGAGGTATGATGAATCGACGCGGCTACACCGTCACTGAAATACTGATCGGATTGGCGTGTTCCGTATTCGGCGTCGTTTGGTTGATCGTCGCCGCGGCGATGGTCAAGTATTCATGGATCTATTTGTTTCAGTGATTAGAAAAGGGCTCCCACAATCGGGAGCCCTTCTTTTTAGAATGATCGTCTGTATCGTAGAGCGAACTGCGGCTTCCCGCCGCCGATGACTACTCCGGCCGACATCCCGCCTTTGGCGACGCCGATCGTTGTCCGTTTTGCCCCGATTTCTATTTCGAAGCCGGGGCGGGCGGAGGGGAAGGCATCGCCGCCGCGGCGGCCGGAGCGGCACGCTTGACCTTATCCTCGGCATCGAGCCCGGCGGCGGCCCGCTGCGCGGCTTCGATCATTTCGACCGGAAGCGGCGTTCCGTGGTCCTCGATGTGCGCGACGTTCAAATCCCAGAGGTAGGCTGCGAGTTTGGCGGCTCCGCCTGAGAAAGCGCCGGTGAGCGCCAGCGCCTCGACTTTGTTGAAACTGTCCGGCGCGTTGGCCTTCAACCAGGCCGTCCCGTTGTCGAACATGTTCAGGATCTTGTCATCGACCGTCGTTTTCGTCTTCGGCGCGATGACGCGGAACGCCTGGATGAGAATCAACGCGACGAGCGCGATGTTTCCGGAAGTTAAGTAGGGACTGACGGTTTCCATGATTGCTCCTTTTCTCGGCAAGGCCGGCCCCGGCGGATCGCTCCGCGTCAAGGTTTGGACTGGAAAATACTGACGATCAACGCGAAGCCCTTCGCGATCGTGGTCATCACCTGTTGGAAGTTCGCGACGACCGCGAGAGAGACGGCCAGGAACCCGGCCCCGATGCCGCCGATGACGGTCTTCAGCCAGCCGGAAAGCGGCGTCGGCTGTTGGGCGACCGGCTGGACCATCGTCAGTTTCGCGACTTCGCGCGCGACTTCCCGAGCGATGTCGACCGGGCATTTCGACTTGCAGGTTTCATGGATCTCATTTACCTTCGCGGCCAATGTTTTGAAATCACTTTTGAATGTCCCCCACTCTTCCGCGAACTCAAGATCCTTGTCATCGTATTTCCCAGGTGCCACGTCCATCATGCCCTTCAAATGTATTGGTAATCGACTTCGTAGTTGTCGGTGTTCCTGATCGCCGCGACGTTTTCTTCGTCGAATCCAAGCCGCTGGTTGAAGTGGACGATGCCGCTGTTCGCGCTCGTCATTTGCGCCATGTCGGCCGTGAACTGGATTTCAACCCGGAACGTCTCGGTAACACGCTCGGCCAGGATCGCTCCGCTGATCGACGTGCAATCCCACTCTCGGCCCCAGGAATGCGGGGCCGACAGCGGGGTTATGTTTTGCACGCCGACGATGATATCCGTGTCGAACGGAAGCACCTGCGGGACCGGCGTGATCCGGTAGACGAACGCCGACACCTTCTGAACGGTGATCGGAAGCCATACATTCGTCCCGCCTGAAAGGTAGTAGCAGACGAGAAACGGAGAAATGTTGCCGTCGTCCGGGCGAACCCCCGGCGCTGGCGTAGCCGTGAATTCGTGCGACATCTCGATATCAAACGTCGCGTTGAGCGGTATGATGTCGTCGATCAACATCGAAGGCGTGATGGATTTCACGGAACAGTAGTTCGGGATGTCGCGGCCTTGATCGGCGTCCGCTACGTTGTCGCGCACGTTCGGATCTTCGGATTCCAAATCCTCTTGATCCTGCTCGTCCAGGTCGTCGACCTTATCAAACTCCATGTTTTCGCGCAGGACGGCGACGATGATGTAACTGCCTTCCGGCGTGTAGGCGACGAGGACCTGATCGTCGGCCTTCACGTTATCGACCCGCGAATGCACGTATTTGATTTCACGTCCGTCGGCCAGCCGGACGGTAAACATGTCGCGGTATTTGTTGCGCGCGACCGTGCCATGAAGGATTTCATCCGTCCGCGGTTTCTTCGATTCCTCGATCGCGGCGGTCAGCGAAAGGTCGACATCGGGCGCGACGTTCCGCCAGAACGAAACGCCTTCCTTGTCAACCAGTTCGACATCCTGAATCTTGACCGCCTCGATAGACGACCGTTCCGAATTAACGTCCGCCTCGAGAATCCAATAGAACTTGTCAATGCCGGCCTGATCGAGCGCGGTCACGCGGATCAGCTGGTTCGCCTGGATCTCGGTGAACCCGGGCACGTCGAGCGTGTCGACTTCGATCGGCGTCTTTCTGGTAGCAATGAGTTTCCGCAACCGGTTCGCCGCCTGAACCTTCGTCGCCAGGTAGGATGAAACGATCGCCCCGCCGAACCGCTCGCCGTAGCGCGCGATCGATGCGGCGTCCGATTGTATCTCGTCGATCTTCGTGTAATCCTCGAAGTCGGACGACCCGTTGAACTCGCGCCCCCAGATGTTGAACCGGATGATAATCGCGTCGCCGATGTTGACCTTTCCGGTCAGTTTCATATACGCGCGGTTGATCCGCCGGACCGGGATATTCGGCTGTTGCGGCCGGACGGCGAAGATCCACTTCGAGCCGTTGATGTCCGAGTTTCCCTTGGTTTCAAACTCGGCGTTTTTCAGCCGGACGCCCGTGTTGCGGTTGACCTGATCGAGGTCGAACAGCAGCGAGCCCATGACCGCATCGATGAACGGGATCGACAGGATGATTTCATATTCCCAGTATTCGTCGTGCTCGGTTTTCGTGTGGTCGTAACGGAAGAATACGACTTCATCCTCGGCCGTCGTCGGAAGCGTGTCGTTTCCGTTGACCGTCCACGTTTTGTCCACGGTTGCCAGTAACTTTTCTTCCGTCATCTGCACGTCGTATTCGGTGATAATCGAATCGAACTTGCCGACCGTTCCGGACAGACGCATGAGGTTGAAATTGTTTTCCCCGCCAAGGACGTGGCCGGCTGCGTCCGTCGCGTAGTAGTTCCAGAAAAGCGGCGTCCCGTTCAACAGGTGGTAGATTCGCAGGTCGAAGTTTCCGACCGCGATCTTCTTTTCCGGGTAGGTCTCGAGCGGAACGTATTTCGTAAACGACGACGCGCCGGCGGCCGACGATCCTTTGAATTTGAGCGTAAGATAGATTTGCTCGACGTTTTCCCAGTCAAGCAAATTCGACCACAGCGCGAACGTGACGACGGAATCGGCTGAATACGAGGTGACGACCGCAGCCATCGCGTCGGATTCATAAAATGCGTAGCCCTCGCCCTCGCCGGTTTTATCCGGGATGTTCGCTTCCAGGTATGCGCTTGTGATATTCGTTTCCGGCGGTTCGACGTATTTGATCCGCGCTTTGTTGACCAGCCGCGCGCCGTCGATCGAACGATGGACGAGCATCAACTCGCGGGACTCTTGGAACGTCCACGAAATGAACGACGCGACGTAATCGGGAAGAAACGCGATTGTGTTCGCGTCCAGTTCGACGCGCGCCCACGATTCGACGAGTTGAATCTCGCCAAGGATCTTCGTCGCATCCTCTTCCTGAAAGTAGCGCGGCCCGGTGTAACGATTGCCGGCCGGCGCGTAGACGGTCGTATACCCGGCGGCCCGGCACACCTCGGCGACGGCCTGGCCGTTCAACTTGCCGAGGATCGAGCGTGTGATTTTTGCTTCAAGAATCTTCGATCCGGCGGTGACAGCCGTCAGTTCGAACGAACGCTTGCCGGTCGATTCGATCCCCATATCAATCAGGTCGATTTTGCCGCTGTAGGTCTGATCGACAACGCCGTCGCCCATCGACACGGAAACAGTGTTTCCGATTGCGAAGTCGCCTTCATCGGATTGCGCGACGCCATGCAGCGAAACGGTGAGCGTTCCGGCACCGGCCGAGCCCGCGCCGCTGACGTTCGGCTGCGCGTTCGCGTAGGTCGTATAATCGACGCCATTGATGGTCAGCGTGAACGTCCGGAACGAAACCATCGGCCGGATGTTCCGCTCGATCGAGACTGACGAGACGGCGGAAATGATGCCGTTGACGTCGACCGACCGGAACGTGAAGACGTTCGTCCCCGTGTGGAGGACCGCCGGATAAAAGAACCGGCCTTCGACGAGGTAGCAATCGTCCGGCAGGTAAGAATCATCGGCAAGCAGGACGCGGTTCGAAACGCCGGCGTTGCCGTAGATGATCGCGCATTCCTTGAGCGTGACGGTCGGCGCGTGCTCGATCGTCGGGCCGTCGGGGACGGAAAGAACACGCGAGTCGGAGAGCCCGGAAACCTTCACGGTCACGCCTCGGTATCGATCGCCTCGGCGGCGATTGCGTAAAGGCCGATCGACGGAATGCTGATCGTCGCCGAATCGTTGAAGTCGGTCAGGTATTGCTTTTGCGGCGTCGCCTCGCTCGAGAGCGGCAACACGGAATCGGTCGTCCGATCGATGGTCGCCCGGAACGCCGAGATGTTTTCGACTTTGTGGCCGGCCAGATAGTCGACGGCCAGGTCGCCGAAGACCAGATCGGCGTCCGAGAATTCGACCTTTCCGGCCGCTTCCGATTGCGTGATCCATTCGTGCCGGGTGAGCCCATCGACGACCCGGACCTGATCGCCGAGCAGGATCTCGGAGTGCGAGAAACGCGCGGTCGTCGCGGTCAACCCCTCGTAGACGCCGGAGCCGGGCGCGAGCGCGGTCATCGACTTCAGGTAGATGTCATACCCGCCGCGCGTCGAGTATTGGGCGGTCGCCTGGTTCATGACCTCAAGCAGGTGGATGTTCGAACCGTCGCCGCGCTCGGTGATTTTGTCGAGGACGAGCACGGCTTGAAGCGCCGGCCGGTCCTCGGTGAATTCGGTAATCGTCACGTTTCCCGGGTAGGTAATCGTCGTCGCGTTCAGAGCGGCCGTCGATTCGTTCGGCAGCGGAATTTCCTGATCGTAGGCGGACAGCGAGAAATACACGCGGTCGCCTTCGAACACCTTCGAATCCGCGTCCCATGTGTATTCGGTGCGCGCGCCGTCGACCGTTACTTCGTCGTGCGGGATCATGACAACCCGCGTCCCCTTCGCTTCCTGCGTTGCCGGCGTGGCGGCCTGGCAGTAGAGATAATACCCGCCGAGGTCGACGAGCGGTGTTTCCGCGTCCACGTCGGCCAGGCTGATCGCCGAGTAATCCGGGAAAACGTAGGGCGTCGCGCCGATGCTGAACTCGTCCTTGATCCAGACCTCCGCGCCGGCCGCGACGTTTTCCGCCAGCGGGGCGGCGAGCACGATCCGGTCGGGCGTGGCGGTCAGCGCGTATACCTCATAGAATTCATCGGACGAAAGCGCGGTAAATCCGACTTTCTGCCCGGCGGAGATCGACAGCGCCGGGTCGAAGTTGACGACCACCGCGGACGTTCCGCCGGCGGCGTCGGACAGCGCGACCATCGGCGTTGCGCCGTAGATGACGCGATGCGCGGTCCACTCGCGGCCCGCTTCGTTGATCGTCCCGATGACTTTGTTCAAGTCTTCCCACTGGCCGAGCGCGGTCGTCAGGTTCCATTTCGACTTGGTAACCGCGTCGTCGGTGTAGATCGTGGCCGAAACCGCGATGCGGGCGTTCAGCCGGTAGATGTGCGAATCGGCCGGCGACTCGGCGGTCTTCGTGATATGCCGGATGACCGTCCCCGCGTCGAGCGCGGTCTGCAACCCGTAGAGTAATTCGACCTCCTGCGGGGTGGCGGTCGCCGCGACGACCGGATAACGGTTCACGTCGCCGGCGAACAGGATGCGGTCGCCCGGGACGAGCACGGCCGATAGATCGGTCGCGGTCGCGATGTTCGTATCGTTTGTTCCCTGCGGAGTGGCCGTCGCCGAAACGATCGAGCCTGAATCGTATTCGTCGTCGGTCAGCGACTCGGCCGCGGTCAGGATCGTTGTCGTCGGTGCGATGAACGAAATCCCGATTTCCGGGAGCCGCGCGCCGGCCGGCCCGTGCTGCCCGACCGATTCGATAATCAGGTCGGTTGGCGGGGCGGGAGGAGCAGCGTCGGCCGCCGTGTTGGCCGCCCGCGCGTCGGAATAACCGGAACGAATGACTGACATATTATCCCCCTAAAGCAATCAGGAAAACTCGGAGCCGGGATACAGAAGCGGGGCGAACTCGCCGACTTGATCGATCGTTTGCGTGCCGAACACATTCTTGATGTTTTTCATCCGGACGCGAATCCGCCCGCCGAATCCAGGGAAGTCGAACGATCCGAAAGTAATCTGTTGAATATGTTCCAGTGTGTTGCCGTAGACCGGTTGAGCGATAGCATACACCGGAATCATCTTTCCAACATAAAGGATTTTCGAGTCCATGCCGGACCCGCCCTGAACCTTCATCGCATTAATGATGACCGGTTGAAATCCGGGACCGATGTTTTGATGCTGCGACAGGCAGACGTTCCCGCTATGCTGCCACAGGTTCATCTGGATCTCGATGCCGGCCGGAACGTAATGCAGGTAGACCGGATCTCCGTCGAACAGCGAACCGGCGAGCGCGCCGTAGATCGTGATTTGCGTTCCCGGCGATGAAATCACGCGATACTTGGCCCCGCGGATTTCCACGTAACTGTTGACTGGCGGAACGTGCGCGATGTTTGTCAGCGGAATGACCGTCTGGAAATTCGTTACCGTGTGCGTGTGACCGCTGCCGTGGTAGTGCTCGGTCGACGGAATTGAATGCGAGTGCGGATCGTCCGGCGATGACGCGCCGGTCGTCCCCGCGCCGATCGTGGTCGGGTCGGTCGAGCCGACAAACGAGTTGACTTCGCTGCTGATTAGCGCGTTCACGTTGCCGTTGACTTCCGCGCACTGCGCCGGTCGAATGTTGTTTGTCACCAACACGTCGCCGCCAAGCGGTTCGGCTTCCGTCGCGTGCGCCATGTCTTGCATGACTTCGTAGTCGTTCCCGTCGCCGTATCCGACGAGCCGAATCCGCGCGCCGCGGAACAAATAGCGGGCCTCCGGGAAATACGGCGGTATCAGCGGGTTCGGGAAGTTGTAAGACAAGAAGTTGCGGCCGGTCAATTCAAGATCGGTCGCCTTCGTGTAGGCGACGGTCGTCCAGGCTTCCTCGGCCGGCTGGCCTGACACTTCGGCCGGGACGGTGACGCCCGTGAACGCCCCGCCGGTTACTTCGAGGTTGGCCGCCGTGTTCTGGATCTCTCCGTATCGCGCGACGACTTCCAGCGGGATTGAAAACTTCCCGTGGTAGATGTTCACCGCGTAGCCGTTGGCGACGCCGAGGTCATGCCGCAGCGAAGGCCGGATGAACAGCACGTTTCCGACCGCTTCCGAAACGTAGTAAAACGCCGTCGGATCGTCGGACGGGAAGCACACGCCGTATTTCCTGAATTCGCTGTTGAAGATTTCGAAGTTGTCTCCCGGCGAAACGTAGATGCGATCGGAGCCCGCGACGTTTTCCGATGATCCGGCGTAACAAACCGGAAGCGTCCCTTCGGCAATCAGCGTATCGGTGATCGTCAGTTCAATGGATTCCTGCACGGTCAAGCCTCTGTCAGTTCGATGGAGTAGCCGGGAAGTTTCGGCTTCATCTCTTCCATCGAATAGTCGAAACCAGTGAACGCGACGGTGTAGGTTTTCGAGTCGGGCGACACGAACGTCAGGAACTCGGACTTGACGAACTCGGCCTCGATGTCGTCGAGTTGATCGCGGGACAGGCCGCTGATCGAAAAGACTTTCTTGACGACGAACCCGCCGGCCCCGTTCGATACGCCGGTCGCCCGAAGGTTGCCGCCGATCGTTCGACCGAACTCCGCGAGTTTCTGATTCTTCACGTCGTAACCGCCGGGGTTGTAGGTGAAAATATAGGAACCGATCGTGATATTATCGTTGATCGTCAGCGTCATTTACCCTCGCCTCCGCGCGGCCGTCTCGGTCCTCAGCGTTTGCTTAATCGACGTGGAAATCGTGTCGGCAAAATTTACCATGTCGATGCCGTTCGAAATCGTGACACCGCCGAAGTTGATCGGCGCGTTGACGGTCGCGGCGGCCGGCTGGCGGGAGGCCGGGGAGAGAGCGGCGGCGAAGCCCGGAGGAGCGCCGACCGCACCGCCCGCCTTCCCCCCGGTTCCCTTGATCGCGGATGTGAGGTTGGCCGGCATGGCGACGCCGGAGAGTTTGCCAAGTCCGCCCATCGCGGAACCGGCAGCGGCGACCGCCGACGTGATACTCGGAATCGAACTCTGAATGCGGGCGACGAACGAATCCGACCACGCCGCCGCGACGTTCGAGCCCCACTGATCGATGTGCTGAAGCGGGCCTTCCTTCGGAGGCGACTGGCCTTTGAACATGCCGAATACCCAATCGACGGCCGAGGCGATTCCGGCCTTCGCGTTCTCGATCGTCGCCATGATCCCGTCGACCCACGATTGAATGATGTTCGCGCCCCAGGTGTAGGCGTCTTCCGGCATGGTGGTCATGAACTCAAACACGGCGGCAACGCCGTCGTAGATCGTTTTACCGATATTGGAAATCGTGTCGAGCACTGCCGACCCGAAATTGTTGATCGGAGTCATGATGTTATTTGTCAGCCAAGTTTGAACCGTGACCGACAATTCGCCGGCCGATGTAAAGAACTCGTTGAACTTGTTACTGATCGCTTCCGCGATGTCGCCGACGAGGACCGCGAAATCGACGACGGCCGCGCCAAACAGTTGCCCGATGTTATCCAGCGCCTCGCCGATCGCTTTCGCTCCGTCGACAACGCCGTCGGCCATGCCAACGGCCGCTTTTGTGATGCCTTCCTTGATCGCGGTCAACGCGGGACCGATCGCAACCGACGCCGTTCCGATGGCCGATGCGATGGCGGCCACGGCATTCGTGATCGGGTCCACGCCTTCGCCGGTGAAGAACGCGGCGATGCCTTTCATGAAGTCGGCCGCCGCTTCGCCGATTGATTTCAAGCCTTCGGGGAACGCCGCCGAGATCGCTTCGCCCAACGGATACCCGATGAGCACGGCCAGCCCGGCGGCGACGATCAGCGGGCCGAACGAAGCGGCAGCTCCGACGACGGCCGCGACGATTCCAGCCGATAGGGTGGCGAGGACCGGAAGCGCCATGATGAGCGCGCCGAGCCCGGTCAGCGCCAGACCAAGCGCCATGATAATTCCGTCGCGGATTTTCACGCCGAACACTTCGAAGTCGAGCGCCGCGCCGACGCCGGCGACAAACAGCGCCCAGGCTTCGCTGATCGCTTTCTTCAACAGTTCGCCGAGCGCCTTTTTCAGATCGTCCCAGTTGCCGGCTTGGAGCGATGCAAGGATCGGTTCGACGAACTTCTTTCCGAAGTCAGAAAGCCCGGCCGCGTCGAGCGCGGCGGTCACGAACTCGCCGAGCGATTTTCCGAGCGCGTCGAACGCTTCCTTGATGTTCGGCAGCGCCGCATCGATTCCGGACTTAAAGAACTCGGAGAGCGAACCGCTCATCGACTCGGCTCCGGAAATCGTTGCGGTGATCGCATCGACGATTCCGGCCAGCGCGTCGATTGCGGCGGTGACGACCGGCTCGAAGATCGTCCCCATTTGCGTCCCGAGCGCCGCCGCGTTGTCGTCGAAACTCTGCTTCAACAGCGCGAACACTCCGGCCACCATATCACCGACCGGGCCGGTAACTTTCTCGGCGACTGACGACAGGAAACCGAACACATCGACGAACGCCTGAGCGATTGCACCGTCGGCCGACATGGTGGTGAATCCGGAAATGATGTTGTCACGGATCGACGCGATAAACGCGGTGATCGTCGATGCGACCGAATCGGCGTTGAACGATCCGACCATCTTCGACACGGCCGCCGCAACGTCATTCGCCGCCGCGTTGATGATCCCGATCCCGGCGACGATCCCGGCCTTGATCGCGCCACCGAAATCGAACTTAATTCCGGTTTCCGTCTGCTTGACGAACGCCTGAAGGCCGGTCAGAAAATCGGCGAGCGACGCGGCAGCCGCTCCGACCCCGCCGGATACGGTGTTGAACACGGCGACGGCTGCGGATACGACAGCCGACACGGCGGAAAATGCCGTCGAAATCAAATCAGTGTTGAGGATCAATTCGGTGTAGGCTGCGATGCTCGATGTGATAGCAGTTGCGACGACCGCGACCGCATCCGAAACGGTTTTCATCACGCCGGCAAACGTCGAACTCGTCGCCGACGATTCGCCGATCCCGGCCGCGAAATTCACGATTGCCGCGGCGGTCGATACGACGGCCTGGCCGACGGACATGATGACCGTGACGATGCTTGTGAATACGGAACCGGCAGCGGACACGGCCGCTCGAAGATCGGTGAACGCCTGGCCCGACTGAATCCACGTTCCGATTGCGGCCAACGCTTGCGACGCGAGCGCCGCGAGTTTCGTCCCGAACTCGCCGAGCGAACCGCTGGCGACCGTCAGTTGGTTTCCCCACTCGTCGAATCCGGCCTTGCCGGCATCCAACCCCGTCTTGAGCGAAAGCACGCCGCCGATCATTTCGGATAGCATGGCGACGAACTTTTCACCCGATGCCTTGATTGCTTCAACCGCGTCTTTCGTGGTCGACGAGGCCGCCGCCCAAGCGCCGAACGCGGTCATCGAATCGGCGACGTATTTCCCGAGCGCGGTGAACGTCGCAGAGATTCCGCCGACGAGCGGCGAGAGCGTTGTAATCACGGTTTGAACGGCGGTTGTCACGCCTGAAAACGCCGCCATCGCGGCGGTCGCCAGCCCGGTCGTCTGAATCCAGGTCGTCAGCGCGTTCACGATTTCCGACGCGCCGATTACAACCTGCTTGAGGACCGGCAGGAACGCCCCGCCGATGACGATTTGCAGCGATTCCCAGGATCCCTCGAAGATTTTCAACGCGCCGGAGAAGGTATCCAACTGCGTCTTGCTCATGTCCAACGCCGCGTTCGTTCCCGTGATTTTCGCTTGAAAATCGGTGAGCGCCTGCGCCCCGCCGCCGACAAGGTTGGCCATCGCCGGACCGGCTTCGACGCCGAAGATCTTCACCGCGTCGGTCGCGGTCATTCCCGCTTTCTCGAGCGCGGCGACGACGCCGGTGATGCCGACGAGCGCCGGGTTTGTATCCTTCACGCTTAGCCCGAGCGCCTGAATGGCCGCCGCCGATTCCTTCGACGGATCGACGAGTTTCGACAGGCCGGCCCGCAGCGCCGTCCCGGCCATCTCGCCTTTGATGCCCGCGTTATTCAGGATCATGAGCGCGGCGGTCGTTTCTTCGAACGGTATCTTGAGCGCGCCGGCAATCACGCCCGCGTATTTCATGCCGTTCGCGGCTCGGTCCATCGTCAACGCTGAGTTTTGGATTGCTGCCGCGAAGACGTTCGACACCCGGCCGGCGTCCGACGCTTCCATTCCGAACTGCTTGATCGTCGCGCCGACCGCTTCGGCCGTGAACTGAAGATCGCTCATCGTCGCCTCGGCCAGTTTCCCGGTGCCTTCGAGCGCGAGGATGGATTCTTCGGACGAGAATCCGGCGGACCGCAGGGAGTAAAGCGCGTCGGCCGCCTGCGAGGACGACAGCGACGTATCGGCACCGAGTTTGATTGCCGCTTCGCGCATCCGCTGGAACGTATCCTCCGATTCGACGCCCATCGATTTGACGTTTGCCATCGACTGTTCGAAGTCGCCGGAGACTCGAACGGCTTCACCGAGCGCGGACGCGGCCGCCGATCCGACTTCGAGCAGCGCGCTGGCCGTTGCGCCGGCCGCAGCCAGGAGCCCGTCGAACGCGGTGAGCAGGAGCCCGCCGATGGTCGTCCCGACATCCATCAACGCGGAACCGACCGACATCGCGGCCGACCCGAGCGTCGAGAATACGGCGACCACGCCGTCGACCGCCATCCCGGCGGCCGTAAACGCGGCGGAGAAAGCGCCGGAGATGATAGAGTAGAGCGATTCAGCGGCGATCGTCAGCGCATCGAACCCGGCCGTGAGATACGTCATCGGGTTCAGCAGCGTCATGATCGACGAACCGACGGATTGCAAGACGCCGCCGGCGAAGACTGACATTGCTCCCGACAAAAGATTTACTGGGTTAAGCGCGGCGATTGCGCTGTCGCCGAAGGAAACAAACATGTTTCCCGATGAAGCCTTGACTTGGTTGAGCGATTGTAACAATTCTTCCAGATGGTCATTTGCCTTGAGCATCGCCGAATCGTCTGCGCTGATCTTGATCGGTGGTTCGATTTTCTTTCGTGCCGCGTCAATAAATCCCGTGATCGCGCTAATCACATTGGACGCCGCGTCGATCGCTTCGACTTCGATTTGAAATTTGTCGACGGTCGTCGCGCTCATGCCGATCCTCTCGAAGGGGCGGAGCGTCCGCTAAGACGCCGCGCCCCGAGTTACTTTTTCATCATGGTCTTCAGTGACTTGTAACGCCCCGCCGAATCGCTGCCTTTTTCGCGCCCTTGGAACACGGCCTCGGACAGAATCACGAACCAGGCCGGCTGATCGAGTAGCCCGCCAGCGCAAGGCAGGCACTCGAGGTTTTGGCAGAGCGAAAAGATGCGAACGAACGAAGCGTTTTCAGGTAGAAGTTTCGTAGTCGGCTGTAGCCCCCGGGCCTTCGCGGCGACTCCGGCGGCTACAGCGTCTACGAGTTTTTTACCTGTTCCTGGCCCGGGATCTCTTCCGCGCCCATGATGCGCTTGATGTATTTCCCGATCGTGTCCATCCCGAGTTTCAGGAAATTTTCCTCGGTGATTTCCATCGGCGACCCGTCCTCGTTTTCGAGGTTCCAGCCGGACGTGAGGGAGACGGCGAGAGCGATCGTCTCGCCCTCCTTCACGACGTGGCCGGGCTTGCGGTAGTCCATGACGACCGAACCGGGGACGGTCCGGAACTTGAACGTAACGCCGTCGATGGTGGTTTCCTTCGGTTTCATTTCGGACAGTTTCATATCGGTTGCTCCTCCGATGTTGGGCTCGTCCGCTTACGCGATCGAGGCGATGGTGTTGATGAGCACGATTTCATACGCCTTGTTGTCGAGGTTCGGGTGCGGGTTGGCGAAGCCTTCGACGTCGATGCGCATGCGCTCCAGCTGCGTCGGCGGCGTCCCGCTCTGGTGCCGGACGTTGGTCGCCCAGAAGTGCAAGCCGTAATTCCGGTCGGTCGTCCCGATCTCTTCGCCGTGGCACAGACCGTAGACGACTTCGAGCATGAAGAACGTGCCGTTGCGGACGCGGTTGTATTCGACCAGATCCTCGAACAGGAGCGAACCGGACAGGCCGACGCGCTGCTTGGTGACCGCCAGGTCGCGGACGGTATCCGCGCAGCGGATGGTGAATGCTTCGTCGAGGTTGTTTTCGAACGCGATGTCCAGCGATTCGTAGAGGTCGGTCGAGACGCCGTTGATGTAGATCGCGGCATCCTTGAACAGGAACTTTTGAAGGTTGCTCATCGTCGTCCCGGCCGGGAACGTGTGGCCGGTCTCCGACCCGAGGGCTTCCTCCTGCGCCATGATGTCGAGCGACGCGGCCAGGAAGTCTTCGGAACCGATCGTTATCGACGCGCTGTTGACCTTGCCGCCCGGGACTTCGCGCACGTCCAGATCGGTCGGCAGGTTTTCGAGCACGCCGAACGACGGCAGAGTGCCCACCGACGCGGTGTAGACGTGCGAGTAGACGCCGGAAACGACTTCGCAGTAGCGGGAAAGGATCTTGTCGCCGGCGGCCAGCGAGAAGCCGAGGGACGCGACGCCGCTGGTATTGTTGATCGAATACTCGCCGGTCGACGGGCCGGCGACGACGCGGGTGAGCAGCGCCCAGGTGCCGGCCGAGGCGTCGAAGAAGTAGAGGCTTTCCGACGTGGCGGTGATCGGCGCGAACGCGAGCGTGACGGTCGTCTCCGCGCCGCTGGCGGTGAACCACTCGGAGCGGAAATAACCGGCGACGGTGGTCACCGCGCCGGTGATGTATTTCAGGAGTTTTTCGAACCCGTTCTCGGGCGCGGCCAGCATGCCGGTCGAGTATTTGACGGTCTTGCGGGTGCGCACGTCCGCGGCCGGGACGAGCGTTCCGCTGATCGTCTCCGGTTCTTTGTAGCCGTAATCGACCTCGGGCTCGAACGACTGGAGTTCGACGCGGGTGTAGGCGGGCGTCGCCGGCATCGTGCCGAACGCGGCTTCGGTGTAGATGACGTGTTTTGCCAGGATACCCTGAAGGACGGTCATGATTCAAATCCTCCGATTCTTGTTCAGCAGTCGATTTTCTTATCGACTTCTACGTTAATGGTTAGAATGGCCGCCGGGAAAAACGCGATGGGATTGTTGGCGAAGTTGGCAACCGAGTATTGCCATCCGGTAATCGTCGAGTTCGCGTAGGTTCCATTGATTCTCGGGTTTTTATCCAGCCGGTCGATTACCAGATCGAGCAGTTCGTCCAGCGCCTCGTCGGCCAGTTCGACGCTATCAAAATTCTTGACGATGACGCCGATGTTCAGCGGGTAGATGGTGGCCGTTCGCCGCCCGATCGTCACGTTGCGAACTTGCGTCGTCAGATCGCGGATAAACACGAGCGCCGGGAATTGATCCGGCTCGATCGCGTCCGACTTCGCCCAGTATTTGACGGACGCGGCGAGCGCGGTATCCGCCTGAAGCAGCGTGTAAACGTCGTCGATGACTTTCGTCAGGAGTTTGCGAGCCATCAGGCGGCCTGCCCTGAATAGAACGACGAAAGAATTTCAAGGATGTCTTTCTTTTCGTCGGCCGACAGCCAGAGGACCGGCCGCGCTGGAATTCGGATCGCATTGGTTTTCAGCCGGAGCCCGAAGTTGTGCTTGAACCAGCCGATCATTTTCGGCGTGACCGCGATGTCAACGCCTTCATGATGAATGGCCGCCAGGTTGTGCTTGCCGTCCGGCGTCTTCAGCGCCGAACCGACGGCCGCCCGGTTCTTGCCGGAAGTCGCGCCACGGCCGAACGATACGCCGAACGTGCCGCGGTTTTTCAACAGCCCGCCGGTGTGAATCTTGATACCCTTCGATCGCTCGGCCATGATTTTCGTAAACGATGACCGCGGCTCCCAGCGTCCGTCCGGGCCTTCCTCGCGCTTGAGGTGGTCGGACACCGCTTCGATCAGCCGCGCCTTAATCATTGCGAACGCCGGTTTGTTGTTTCGCAGTTTCTCGGCCAGCGCCTCGATCCGGCCGAGTTTGAGCGTTACCTTCGGCACAGCGCCCGAGCCCCCTCGACGGCCGACTCGAAGGCGGGGACGGCCGCCAGGTGCGCTGAGCTCATCGCGTGCGTGCAGACCGTCCGGGTATCCCACTCGATCGGCGTGCCCTCGGGAAGGCCGAGGCAGAAGCCGGCGTCCTCGCCCCACTCGTGGAAGCGGTATTCGGACTGGCCGAGGATCGACCGGTGGCAAACAAAACACGCGCCGGTCACGGCGACCGGGTAGATCCGGCCAAGTTCGTAGTTGAGTTGGTGGCCGATCAGTTTCCTGCCGCCCGGCAGTTCGTAGATGACGCCCGCGTTGCAGCGGCGGTGAAACATCTCGTAGCCCTTTTCGGGATTCTGCATTAAATCGTTGACGACCAACCCGGCCCGAAGGCGCGAGGTCGGATAGTCGAGTAAGTTCGTCAAACAATCGGCCGGAATCAGAATGTCCGAGTCGCAGGAAAACAGCCAGTCGGCGGCCGTCCGGGTGGTGAACAATTCGACGAGGACGTTTCGAAGATGCGCGAGGTTCCGGAATAGCCCGGGGCGGTCTTCGATCTTCGCGCCGTCGCGCCGGCCGAGCGGATCGTGTTCGTTCAGCCGGGACGATCCGGAGCCGATCGCGCGTTCGCCAAGGTCATGACGGGCGATCACGATCGATCGGTATTCGTGGCGGTGTTCGGACGCAAATAGTTCAAGGATTGATCCCGAGTCGTCGGTCGAATCGTTGACGAGGAAGATCAGATCCATCGAACGCTTTGGGTAGTCGAGCATCGAAACGCGGGAAAGGAACGCGGGGAGAATCCACGCGCAATTCCGGATGAGCGTCCCCAGGCAGACGGACGGCCGATCAGATGACAACATGGTCACCCATTCTCGCCAGGTCGGAAAGTTTGCGCGGGTCGATGCGCCACTCTTCCGGCGACTCTTCGCCGAACGTCGGCTTGTATCCGCCGGTCGTCGAGGTGACGAGCCCGAGCGTCGAATTCGAACTGCCGATTACGACGTTGAAACCGCCGTCGGCGTTGACCGTCACGCCGGATTTAAGATCGCAATTCAGGATCGGCTGCGCGTTCGCGCGAGCGATCATCGACTTCAGGGTCGATACCCAGCGGTCATATTGAACCTGCGCGGTTGTTTTGCTCTGGCTGGAAATCTCATTCTTGATCGACATCGCCCACTCGATGCAGAACGCGACGGCGATGTATTTCGACATGAGCGCGACGAGCGGAGGAGTCGCGACCGCCACGCCGCCGGACGTGAACGGGATGGCGTAGGCGCGGCCGAGGTAACCGTCGATCAGTGCATCCGCTTCGACGATCTTTTCCGTGACTTTCGCATCCGACAGCGTGAGTTGAACCGGGGAAGCCCCGGTCTCACGGATCGAACCTTTCACGTCAGCGATCGTCGAATACGCCATTTGCTCACCTTGGAAAGTTGGAACGAAGTAGGCCGGCAGTCGGGCGGTAAAACCCGGCCGCCGGCCCGTGAAGGATCAGCCCTAGTAGGCCGTCAGGAAGACGGACGCGCCGGGGATGACGAGCGCCGCGAGGGAGTTTTCGCCGCCGATGATCTTCGCGCCGAGCGGGTCCTTGATCTCTTCGATCGCGGTCCACGCGCCGGCCTTGTAGTTCGACGGCCCGGTCTTGTTGTATTCGCTGGCCGCCGATTCGACCGACACGGCCGACGGATGGCAGAAGAAGACTTCGCCGTCGTTGACCATGTAGGCGTTCGCGCCGGCCTCGGACTCGTAGGGGCCGGTGTAGATCTCGAGCGCGCACTGGTAGGCGGTCATCAGATACTCTTTGAACGCGGCGAACAGGGACCCGCCCTTGAGGGTCGGGGCGAGGACGGTCTGGAGCGAAGCGCACTTGAGCGCCTTGGCGAGCGTGAACCGGTTCATGACGATCGCGGTCGGGGTGACCCCGCCGTCGCGCTCGATGATCCCGATGTAGGTCTCGATGTCGCCCAGCGGATCGGCCGTGGTCGGCGCGTCCCACTTGGCGGTCGTCAGGTTGACCGGCAGGTGCGAAGCGTCCTGACCGAAGTTGACGTTGAACTGGAGGCCGGTCTCGGTGTTCGAGTAGGTGATCGAGCCGCGCTGCGCCTGCCAGATCATCCATTCCTTCGTGGTCTGCACGGCCTTTCCGATCGTGTCGGCCGCGTCGGCCATGAGTTTGTCGCCGTAGGGGCCGAGGCCGCCGGGGGTGCGCATGCGCGCGGCGTCCGCCTCGAACACGCGGTGATGGCCCTTGATGCACGCCGGCTCGAGCAGGAGTTTCTTGACCTTGCCGACGCGGATCGGCGAGGACGGGGCCTTCGGGCTCGACATGGGCGCGCGCGGGATGCGGCCGTAGCGCACGTCGAACTCGAGCGTGAACATGTTGTCACGCGGCTTGATCGAATCCTTGAAGATCGATTCGAGGCCGCGGAAGCCGACGGGGATCCGGCGGTCGATCAGGCCGGCGATGGCCTTCGGATCGAGGACGGACAGGAGGGAGTTGCTCATTGTATTCGCCTGCCTTTCTTTTAGACGAAGACGATCGTCTTGAGGTCGACCTTGGCCGCCGCGTCGAGCCCGACGCAGGAAGCCTCGATCGCGACGCCGATGACGCCGATCGTGGACGTGACGTCCTGGTTGGTGGACGAGAGCCGGAGTTCGTCGACGTGCTCGTTGAGCAGCCCGACGGCCGTGCCCGTCCCGTCGACCGCGCCGTCCACGTAGGGAAGATACTTCCCGGTGGCGGTGACCTTGCCCATGACCGTCCCCTTTTGCAGCGGGAAGTCGGCGGTCGAGGCGATGACGACGCCGATCGAAGCCGGCATCGCAGCGTTCTCGATCTGCCAGAGGGTCTTGTCCTCGAACGCGACCTGTTCGTTGTAGAGCGGAATGTTCATTTCTACACCTCTTTCTTACGGCCTTGCGGCCGGCTTTTTATTTCGAAAAGCGGGAATCGGTCTTGACGATCGCTTCGACCTTCGACTCGTCGCCGGCCTCGCCGACGGCGGTTTCCGAGAAGTTGACGACCGTGTTGGACGGGACTGCGTTGAAGACGGCGACCAGATCGTCGAACAGCGTCGACTCGGCGGTCTTGCCGTCCTTCGCGAACTCGATCTTGACCGGCGCGGAGAGCGCCTGGAAGAGCACGCGGCGGAGCGGTTCGTCCTGCGCCGGGCAGGTGCGTCCGAACTTCTTCCACTCGTCCATCTGCTTGGCGACCGTCGCCTCGTTCCGCTCGCGCGTGAGCGTGACGTTCGCGACCCGCAGCCGCTCGGCCTCGGCCTTCGAGGCGTTCAGCTGCTCGGCCAGTTCGCCCTTGGTCGAATCGATCGCCGTTTTCGCGGCGGCCAGTTCGATCTTGAGTTTCGCGGCGTCCGCCTTTGCGAACTTCGCGGCCTTGTAGTCGTCGGCGCGCTTCGCGAACTCGGCCTTCATCTCGGCGTCGGCCGGCGACAGTTCGCCGTCCTCGATCAGCCCGGCCCAGAGCAGATCGTTGTAGAGCCAGACGATCCGGTCGGTGACGTCTTTGATGTCCGGGTTGATGTCGAACTCGGCCATCAGCGACTTCAGGTCGTCGATGAGTTTGGCGCGGCGGGTTTTGAACTCCTCCGGCTTGGCCAGCGCGACGGCTGGTTTCTGGATCGCCCAGAGTTCGTCGGCCAGGTCGCGGATGCGCTGCTTCGCATCGTCCATCGACATCTTGACCGGCTTCGGGTCGGCCGCGAGTTTGGTTTTCTTCGCCTCGATTTCCTCGTCGGTCTCGGTCTTCGGCTTGTCGGCCGCCAGTTCATCGGCGGTCGCCAGCCCGGCGTCGATCAGCAGGACGGTCAGCGCGTCGAAGTCGGGCTTCACCGATTCGATCTCGGGATTGACCGTGAATTCGGCGGCGAGCATCTTGCATTTACCGATCAGGTCGGCGCGGGCGGACTCATATCCCGCGTCGTCTTTCGGCATCTTCGCCAGCGCGTCGGCCATGCCGGTCAGTTCGCCGATGGCGGTTTTCGCTTCATCGATCGTCAGAGCCATTTTGTGATTCACCCTTTCATGGTTGTCATTTTTTGAAAATTGGAACGTGTGAACGTGCTCGGAGATTCGCTGCTCGGCGCGGACCGGCGGGTTGACCAGGCAGTCGACCCACTTCGAAAGTTTGACGGCCGTGAAGTCGTCCGCGTTTTCTTCCGTGATGTAGAGCGTGTGCAGATCGTTCAGGTCCGGAACGGCCGGCAGTTCCTCGCCGAGAAACGCGACGCCGACGAGCACGCAACCGAGCGTGTTTCCGTCCGCGTCTTTGTATTCCGGGTCGCAGTAGATCGCGATCTCCGATGACTTGGTTTTGAACGCCTGCTTTTCGATCCCGACCGCGACCTGGTAGGGGACGCCATCAAAATCGGCGACCAGCGTTTCGTCTTCGACGACGAGGTTTGAAACCCAGCCGACGGCCGGATAGCCGCTGCGAATCCCATAGTTGTCTTTTTCGTTGTGCCCGAGTTTCGCGGACGCGACTTTCGGGATCGACGGGATTTTCATGAACGGCATCTGCTTGAAATTCCGCGCCATGTCTTCCAGGTCGGCGAGCGTGAACACGTTCCCCTTGTGCGTCCCCACGTTGAAGATCGCCTGTCGAAGCACTTTCGACAAACCGCTTTTTTTATCGTGGACGACGGACGGGGCGGAAAATTCCATAGCGAAACTCCCCCGAGAAACCTCGGGCTTTTGTGCGATATGTTCCGGAACTGGAAATTAGGAAATTGAACTCAGAGCGAGTTCGTATAACCGCATTATATCATACGGCTGGTAACGTGTCAAATTATGCAAGTTACTTTTTGGCCAGACAGGAAATATAAGCGTCGGCGATCGACGGCCAGCCGTCCGGCGTTTTGCCGGGGACGATCGCTTTCGGATACTCGCCGCCGTTGAATTTCGCATCGAATCCTTCGGTAAGGAACCGCTCGGAATCGTGGGTTGAAACCACTGCCGGCTTGAGTTTGTTCGGCATCATCGCCCAGTAATCGCGCTTGATCGTCGGCGTGTATCGCTCGTCGATGAAGACAACGGACGGGACGTTGGCGGCCATCGCTTCGGCAGCCGATAGGTATCCGGTCGGAATGACAAGATCGGCGGTTGAAACCAGCGGCCAGATGTCGGCGACGAATCCGCGGCATTCGACCTTGACGTTGGAAAATCGGCGCGTCAGTTCGAGCGCCTGAAGTTCGATCCTCGCGCGTTGGTCGCCGTCGCCGGCGAGCGCCAGCCGGACGGTCGCGCATCCGCGCTGTTCGAAGAAACGCGCATTCGTGCTGACGAACTGCGAAAAGGCGTAGACGGCAAGCGCCGGCTCGGTGTCGCGCGCAACCCGGCCGAGAAACAGGACGTTGAATTCGTCGCCGACCGGCCGCCGTTCGAACCCTTCCGGCAGGTTCGCCCCACCGTAAATGACGTGATCGCATTTCGTGCCGTAGTGCTTTTCGACGTAGTGGCCGACGCACATCGAATAATCGCATTGGGCATGAATGTGTTGACGGGCGGCCACCGTCTTCGGGTTCGGCGGGCAGACGCCCTCCCAGCCGTGAAAGATGATCGTCCGGGTGACGGACGGGAAGTTACGGAACGCTGACCAGTCGTGAAAGAACACGTTGGAACGCGAAAGTTCGACAGCCCGGCCGACGGCCGACGCCGGATACATCCACTTGACGGAATGACCGCGGCGTTTCAGTTCGTCCGACACGGCCGAGATATGTTTCTGAACCCCGCCAATCGGGATCGTGTCGCCCGGCAAGTTGAAGTGATCGGACACCATGACGATTTCATTCACGGCCGAACACCTCGGCGACGAGCGTCCGGCAGCGGGTTTCCCAGGAGATGAAAAATGGATCATCGAACCGCTTCAAATCTTCAACCCGATATTCGCCGATGACGTTTACCAGTTCGTCGAGCGTCGTATATCGGCGGTAGTTGGTCAGCCCGAGCCCGTGAAAGTTCGGTATCCACGTCGGAATCAGCGATACCCGGTTGGCCGCCGCGTATTCGTATTGCTTGATCGGGTCGGAATACTCGGCGATCGGCCCGCGCTTGAACGGGATAATGAGGTGCGTGCAGAGTTTCGCGAACCACTTGAGTTGATCGTATCGCAGATACCCCATGTCCGCGCACGTCGGCGGGCACTTACCAGGCTCACAGGCGACGAGCACGGCGTAGCGTTTCCCCAGTTCGTTCAACAGGTCGGCGTCGACCCATGGCCCCATCGAACCCCAGAAGCCGATGACCGGCGCGGATTGAACGGTCAGCGGGTTCAGCGCGGTGTTCGCTGGCCAGCAGCCGTTGGGGATCGTCCAGCCGTCGAGTCGGTGTTCGACGCCCATTCGGTTGAGCGTCGATGTGAAGATGTCGGCCGTCAGCGCGCGTCCGAGTTCCGACTGTTCCCGTTCGCCCATTCCCTTCGGGTAGAACAGTGACGGGTGATCGCACAGGTCGAACCAGGACGTGTCGGCCGTCAGCAGTTCGTCGGCCAGCCGCGGCCAGGTGGTAAAGAACACGCCGCGCGCCAGGTCGGCCTTGAACTGTTCGAACCAGAGCGGAGAGACGACGAACAGATTCCGCGCCTGTGGGCGGATGACGTTCATTTCCCCGTCGGAGACAAAGAATATATCCCAGGTCGGAAGCAGTTGCGACAGTCCGACAGCGAGCGCCTGCGTCCGCTGATAGAATTTATTCCACGTCGCGCCGCGCAGGAACGTCAGCGTCCGGCGTCCGAACCGCCCGGGGACTGGGTATCCGCCGGCCGTTTTCAATCCCGGTTCGTTCGGGTAAATGTCGTTCAACTTCTTCAAAGTTTGGCCCCCATCTTTTCGAGGATGCGCAGGATCGACGCGCGGTAAAACGACAGTTCGGCCGGCCGCCGTTCGCGTAGGCCGCAAATGAACGGGACGACATGCGGAGCGCGCGGGACGGCCGTCAACCCAGCGGCTACGACTTCCGGCGAACGATCATCGAGCAGGACGACCGTTCGACGGCCGAGCGCGGCGGCCAGGTGCGCGGCCGACGTGTCGACCGTGACGACCGAAGACGCGGCCGAGACGGCGGAAGCCATGCCGGCGAACGGCAGTGGGTTGGCCCAGACGTGATCGGACGCCCCGCGCTCCGCGATCTCGCGCGATAGATTCGGTAGCCAGTGGTATGGCTCGCCGAACACGCAAGCGCCGGACGTCGCGCCGGCCATTTCGCAGACGAATTCGGCGGACATCGAGCGGCCGGTCGCCGGGTCGGCCGTCACCGCTTCGAATCCGCCATCGCGGGAAAACGGGAACAGCGCCAGCCGAACCGGTTCGCTCGGTTTCTTGACCGTCAGTTTCATCGACGTGAATTCATCGAACCGCGACGAGGACGACGCGAACGCCTGCACCGGCATGTTACCGGCCGCGAACCGCGACACCCAAAAGCGATACTTCGAACGGCCGCGGGCGGTCGCCAGTTCGGGCGTCGTCCGGAATGGCGAAAAAACATTCGACGCCGGAAACGTGTTGACCACGCCGGCGAACCCTTTATCCGTCAGGTTGATGAGGTAGTCGCCGGCCCCGGGCGAAATCGCCGTCTTCGGCTTGTCCGAAAAATCATGCAGCGGGTGGATGTTCGAACCGTCCACGCCTTCGACCATCCGGATCAGCGGAGAGACGAACGAGTTGACAACGTAGTGCGTGCGCCTGAGCGCCATTTCGTTCGAGAATCCATCGCCGCCGAGCAGCGTGAGCGCCGTCCGGTAAGCCCAGAGCGTTTCGATGAAGTCGCCGATGCCGGCTGACTGAACCAGCCAGATACGGAAATACCGGCCGGCGACGAAATCACGGAAGATCCGTTGACCGATGCCGTTCAAAGCGGGAGTTCCAATTTCCTCAGGATGAACCGCCATTCACGCATGTCTTTCGATGCCTTCCAGATGCCGTCGACATCCCGCAGGATCTCGAATCCGAAGATACGGAATACCTTCCGCCAGGCTTCGCGCGGAAGGATATTAACATGGTTCGGATGCTCAAGGATAATGCTATCGTAAATGTCGGGCACGACGACCGCCAGGATGCCGCCGGGCTTGAGGATGCGCCGGATTTCCAGCAGGTCGAGCGAGAGCGTAAGCGAATGTTCAAGGCAGTGGCGCGACGTGACGACGTTGAAATCTTCATGGAAATAATGAAGATCCGGCAGCGCCGTTTTCTTCACCATCTCGTTTTGCGGGTTGCAGTCGCAGGACAGCGCGACGACCCCGGGCAAACGCTCGGCGACCGCGCGCGCCAGGTAGCCGTCACACGCGCCGATGTCGAGCAGCCGGCCGCCAGCCGGAAGGTGTTCGGCGAACAGATCGATGAATTCTTGAATCGCCTCGGCCTTGTCCGGGAACGCCGGATAGATCGTATGCGTTTGCGTTTGGCCGGCCGACACGCGGGCGACGATCCGCTTCAATTCGAACAGGTGGCGGTCGATGTTTTCGATCGGCATTATTTGAACCCCTGAACCAGCGGCGAGTCGATTAGCGATTCGACATCTTGCAACCGCCCGGAGATCATCGGCCGAACGGTATCGAGCGTTCGGTGGTCGACGCCCGCGACGACGACGAATTTCGGATTGAACGCGAGGACGAGCCGACGAACGCACGCCGCGGCGTCGCGCAATCCGAGTTCGGTTGATTCGCACCAGCGCCGGTCGGACGGCGGCAACGGGCCGAACGATCCGACGTGAACGTGATACTGACCGATCAGCGGCGGGATGAACCGCGGCGGCAGGTCGCGCCCGCGCAGGATCAACACCCGTTCTTTCTCGATCAGCCGGAGTTTGAACGCGGCGAGAAACGAGGAAACGCGGGTATCGCGGGCGAGCGGAGCGTCCGCGCGCGGATCGTCCGGCGAACCGATCGCGACCGTCCGGCCGTTTTCCCATCCGAGATACGACGCGGCCTGGATAAACGACGGCAGCGGAGCGCGGGCAAGGCAGGTTGTCGCCGCGCCGTGCGCCATCGTCGCGTATCCGCGGTCGCGCTCGCGGTTGGCGATCCGATCCCACATCCCGTATTTCCAGAACTGGGTGAACAGTTCGCGGCGGGTCGGCTGCACATCGTGCTCTACCAGTCGCGCCTGGATCGGGATGATCGACAGGCCGCGCTTCAACACGCGGAAATCAAACTCGGTGTCTTCGCCGTTGTAGAGGTCGGGGTCGAACCCGCCGATGTGTTCGAAGTCCGCGCGGGAAATCAGCATCGACGAACCGGACGGCAGGAACCCGGCGAGCGACGATTGGCCGCAGGCGTAGACGATTTGACCGGCGGCGTCCCGTTGCGGATCGTCCGGATATCGGCGGTTGTAGATGACCGATCCGACGATCGACGCTGGCCGGTGAGCGATCGTCAGCGATTCGAGCCAGTTGGACGCGAGGCGGCATCCGCAATCGGTGAACGCGATCAGTTCGGACGAAGCCGCGCGCGCGCCCAGGTTGCGGGCGGTCGAAATGTTGGACCGCTCCTCGATGAACGTCACGCCGGCCGCTTGACAGAGTTCGGCCGTTCCGTCGTCGGATTGGTTGTCAACCACGATGATATCGGCCGGCCGGTGCGTCTGTTGCTTGAGGCTCAACAGCAGCGGTTTCAGCTGATCGCAGTCGCGCCAGGAAGGAATGACGACCGAAACGGCGGGCAGGAACGCGGAGACGGGCGACCGATCGACGGCCGGCCGGATCTCGAACGCCGCGCGGGCGGCTTCCCGCTCGGCCGCTATTTCGTTGATGGTCTTCAACAGCGTTTCCTTTCGCGCTTGCCACGTCAGGCTTTTCATGTCCGTCCGGCCGAAGATCGGCGGGTTGGATTTCTCGATCGCGGCAACCCACATTTCCGGCCGCTCAATGTCCACGCCTTCGATCATCGTCAATCCGTTTCCTCTGTATCGCTCGAGACTTTCGAACCGCGTCGAAACGACGGGAAGGCCGGATAGCAGATACTCGTAGGCTTTCACCGGATCGGTGCAGTCGATGACTTTCGACCGCTTGAACGGTATAAGCGCAACCGACCAGCCGGCGACCGCGGCGGCCAGCCGTTCGTGCGGGACGATCCCGCGCAAGTGGACGTTCGGGATCTTCCCCAACGCGCGTTTGGCCGTCGACTCGGCGAGCACGCGCGATCCGTCGGGCGACAGAAACGAATGCTGGCCGATAATGTCGAACGTCCAGCGCGGGCGAAGTTTCGCGATCCCGGCGATGAGTTGATGGTTGAACCACGAACCCCACACGGACCCGAAATATCCAACGGCCCTGTTAGGTCCGTTTGCCGAATATTTGAGTTGCCCGCGGTTGAACCGTTCGGGGTCGCCCGCGTTCGGAACGGCCACGATCCGCCGCGCCCCGAGTTCGCGCGCGTGACGCTCGAGCGCCGGGCAGGTGACGGTCACGAAGTCGGCGCGCTTGCACAGGTCCGCTTCGACGTGTTGCGCATACCAGCCGTCATTCAGCCCGGTCCAATCGTCTACCAGGTCGTAAACGGCGATGAACCCACGCGCCCGGTATTTGCGCATCGCGACGTGCGTTCCCGGCCTCGGTTGGGCGACGATCAGCACACGGATTTCCGCTTCGGCTTCGAATTCGATTCTATCGGGGATCGGGAAGTTCGGATCGAGCAGGACGACCCGCCAGCCGTTCGCGGCAAACACGGCCGATAGTTGGTCCCACCTCTGGCCGCCACCGCCGAATCCGGCCGGGCACGTCGGGAAGACGACGAGTAACCGGCTCACCGGCCGATCATCCGTTGCGCCCGCTCCAAGTCCGCCGGCGTGTCGATCTCGATCACGTTAGATTCCGGAAGCATCGCGGCCTTGGCAATGAACCTGCCGTGTTTCGTCATGTCGTTTAGCAAGTCCTCGAAATATTTCATACGGTAGTTTTCAGTATACCACCCGCAATAATTTCGCGCCATATCGTTCGTGAAATAGTTGATGCCGATCGCTTCCGGCGCGTCCGGCTGTTCGATGTGCTTTCCGATTTCATCGACGAACCCGGCGCGCTCGGCGACCTTGACCGCCTCGGCGTCGGCTGCACACGGGATCGCAAACACGGTTGAAACGGTCGCCGCTTGGATCGAGCGGACGATCGCACGGATAGCATGATCGGTCGCGATCACGTCTCCGTTGATGATGAGCACGTTATCCGTGCAGTGGAACCGGGCGCGGAACGCGAGGACGAGCGACGCCGCGGTATTCGTCGTCGCCCATTCCTCGTTTTCAATGTAGGTCACGCGCGGCCGGGGTGCGAAAGCCTCGCGGTCGAACCCGGTGACGACGATCGCGCGGTTGTAGAACGGCGACAGCCGGGACAGCCAGCGGTCGAGGATCGTCTGCCCGCCGATTTCAACCAGGCACTTCGGCCGCGCCGGTCCGTCTCCGAACAGCCGCGACCCGCGACCGGCCGCCAGGATAATCAAGTCGAACGGTTTCATGATCCCGCCTCGATCAGTTTCATAATCGCAGCGGCCGCCCGCTGGCCCGCCCGCCCGTCGCGGAGGTGGCGCGGGATGATCGTTTCCAGCGCGGCATCGAACTCTGGCGGGTTGGAAGCGCCGGACAGCATTTCCGTAACGTCACGAAAAAGGTTCCGGCCGCCAGTTCCGACATCGACCGACCGCGTAAACGTCGATGTGAATTCGAAATCGTTGATGAGGTTCGGATTGTCCAGCCATTCGGTGAAGCCGAGTTTCAGGACCGGCCGGCCGGTCAGCGCGAATTCGATTGCGATCGAGGAGTAATCGGAAATCAGGAGGTCGACGCCATCGAAGATTTTAACCGGGTCGAAGTTTCGGTCGATCATCGCGCCGGCTTCCGCCCACTCGGCCGCGAGTTTTTCGTATCCACGTTTGTCCAGCGGGTGAACGCGGAACCGCAGTTCGTAGGCGTCGGAGTTGATGAGGTGTTCCGGCCGGATGCGGCGAAGCGATGACCGCCAGTCGCCGATGCCGGTCGGTGCGTAGAGGACGACCGGCCGGCTTCCGCGAACGTGTGCCGGTCGGTTGAACACGCCATCGAGTTTCGGCATCCCGACTTCCGCGATCTTCGCCGGGTCGATGCCGTTCGCAATCAGGATCGAGGTCGCGCGCGGGCCGGGTGATAGGATCAAGTCAAACGCCCGGTTGCGGCACACCTCGTAGGTGTATCCCTTTTCGGCCAGCCCGTGAAACGCATGGACAAGTTTGAACGGACGCGGGATCGCGATCGGCGTCGGAGACTCGGCGAAGATCGCAACCGACCCGGCCGGGATTTCATGATCGACCGATCCGATTTTCCGAGTGGTGATTTGATCGGGCGGCAGGTTGGCCGCAATCGTTCGGTAATGCGGCCAGATCGACGGCAGCGGAATGTTGTGCTCGGCGAAGATGAACCGTTTGCTCAACGCTCGATCTCCGCCGTGACGTCGAGGTCTCGGTTTCTGAACGTGATTCGCTTCCAATCCGGCTTGATCGACAGCGCGATTTCATCGGTGGTCGCGAACGGTCCGCGAACTTCCGCCCAGTTCGAGGCGTGATAGAACAGCCCGTGTCCGTCCGGGACGACGCACACCGTATGGAAATTGTCGATCGACATCAGGCGCGAGCCCGCGTGATCGTGCGAGGCCATGACGTCGAGGAAAAGATAACTCCAGTCGTCGCAATCACCGGACCGGTCGGTCCAGGTGACGGATGCGAGTTTCGGGTAGTCGATGACCGAATCCGGCCGGCGCTGGAGGTTGTCGTCCGCCCACTGCTTGACCGCCCGCAGTTCCGCGATCGGGTCCGGCTGGCGGATGGACGAGCGCCAGCCCAGATAGCCGATGATGTCCGGCTGCGAGGCGAACGCCGCGCCGGCAACCTGTTCGCCTTTCAGGAGAGAGCAGCCGGTGAGCGTTACGGACAAGATGACGAGCGCCAGGATGATGCGGTTCATTTCGTTCCTCTCTTTCGGTAATGCGCCACGCAACAGCCGGGGCGGCCGTCCGGGCAGGGGATCATTTCAAGTTCGTCAAGCCGGGTGTCGCCGGCCGCGCCTCCGATGCGAAGTAGTTCGGTCGGCGAGGAGTTGGCATCCGGCGGTCCGAGCGAGTAACAAGACGGAGGAGGTCGAGAGCCATTGGCCGTTGTTTTTCAGGAGGATCGACCCGGTCAGGGCGTTGTATTCGCCGAAACTGAAACCCGGTTGCGGGTTCGCCGGGTAGTTCGGTATCAGCGGATAGGTATTTCCAAGCCCGTCCGATACGCTCGGCTTCGGGTTCTCCAACTTCTGCAACCTGACTTCGATCGACGCGATGGATTCCTTTGCGAACACGGGATATAGATCCAACATGGCCTGAGTTGCATTTTCTAATTCAACAACGCGGGCCTTCAGCGCGTCGTTTTCGGTCTTGAGGTTGTGGAGGTCCTGAATCACGAGATCGAGCGCCGAGCGGGAGTCGGAGAGCGTCACCGGCCGGGGGAAGATTTGCGCGTTGTAGCCGTTGCCGGCGGCCGTCAACAGACCGTAGATGATGAACGGGACGAGAGTGAGGAAAATGACTGGCTTCATTCCCCGTCCCCCGTCCCTTGCTTGCAGTAGTTCAGCCGCATCAATTCGCGCTCGTTCGCGAGGTTCCGGAACAGCAGGTAGACGACGGTCAGGAACACAAGGGCGAGCAGCCAGCCCATGAACGTGACGGTGCGCTTGAGATCCTGCACGGCGGCGATGGTCGGGGAGACCAGCCGGTCGTAGTTCACCGATTCGCACGTTCCATCGGGGTTCGTCGATACCTCCCCGGCGTAGAGCGGAAGCACCTCCTCCGCGATCATACCGACCTTGGTTCCGGCCTTCGGGTCCTTGATGAGCGTGTAGGAGACAGGCCGGATCGCCATGAACTTGTCCCAGTCGGCGTCGAGCGGCTTGATGTTTTCCTTGTAGCGACGGGCCGATGCTTGGGTTGCGAGCGTGTAGGTAGCGTTGTCCCAGTAGACGGCGGTGTCGCCCGTGCCCGAGTCGAGCGTCTTCACCTTAGTTACGCCGTCAACGTAGAGTTTGGCGGTCGTAGAGGCGAGGTCGGTAGCGCCCAAGGTCATGTTGCCGGATGCGTTGATGCGGGCGACTGTGGTCGTATAGTTCTGTATTCTAAAAATATCAGATGCCGTCAGAGGTCCTGTATACGCCGGGTTGAAGGCGATGAAAGCATAGGTGGAATTTGAAGCCAAATCCTGGCTTGGGCAAGCTCTAAATTCGAAACCCTCCGCTCCTGTCCCCGCCCCAACCGATCTGGAATAAACTCCCGGAGCGTAACCTGTATCAGACATATCTGTGACACGGGTGTAACCGCCATTGTCGGCCTCGTGCCTGTATCCGCTATTGGCGACGGCACTGGCAGCGGTATATTTGACAACATCGCCGGTTACGGCGACTTCTCCGCTGAACTTTGCGTTTCCCGTATTAAGCAGCGTAGAGTCGTTCGTAACCGCGCCCTTTGCGTTGAACGTCCCGCCTACGACCGTATCACCAGTCCCATCCGCCACCGTGAACTTGTCAGTGTCAACCGCTATCCCGCCGTTGAGGTTCGCCGCAGAAGCGCCAAGAAGTGTTTCGATAGTCGCCTTGCTCGGCAAATACTGAAGATACGAAAGTCCCATCAGATTTACGGCGTTCGCGGCTGTCGCAGAAGCGCCAAGGAAAGCCGAAGCCTCGTTGCCATCCAACAGGTCCGCGTTTAGATTCGAGTTCACCGTGGTAGACGTAACAGAGAGCGGCGAGGTCCCGGTTGCGAGCCCGGACACAAACCGCCGGGCGGTCAGGTCGCCGGATGCGTCCCGCTTGGCGATCGTGCTGGCCGTCGCCGTCGTCGCGTCCGCCACGCCGTTCAGGAGCGAGGCGTCCGCCGCCTTACCGCTCGTCGTCAGGTAGCCGCTCAGGTCGAGGACCGGCCACGCTTCCACCTCGGACGTGAACCAACTGAGGATGCCGTAGTTCTGGAGGATTTGCGTAACGGGCGTCGAATAGGAAACCTTGCCGGTCGCCGGGTCCACCTGCACGGGCGAGCCCGCAACCGCCGTCAGGTTGTCGACGTAGACGGCGGCCGATCTCAGAAGAATTCCGACGTTTGTCGCAGCCGCTCGCGCCGACTTGTCGGTCCCAGACACTGAAACAACCACAAGATCCGATTCGGAATTCATAGCCGCCGATCGCCAGTTATATTCGTCGAGCCCGGCGACCGAAAGCGCAGTCCACGATGCGCCATTGTCGTTCGATTTATAAGCCGTCCCGTCGTTGTTAAACGCCGCGACGTTCCCGAGACGATCAGAAGAGAGCGCCTCGTAGACGAGCCCGTCGGCCAGCGCGGAAGCCGCCCAGGTCGCGCCGCCGTCAGTCGAATAGATGAGGTTTTTGCTATCCGACGAACTGGAACCGCAAGCCGCGTATTTCGTTCCGCCGCAATAGACGACTTCATTACCGGACCACGACGCATCGGGCGGCGTGATGTCGGCCCAAGTAAGCCCGCCGTCTGTCGATCGGACGATCGACGAATCGGCCCCGTTCGCCCCGACGCCGATGAAGACCGCGCCTCCGTCGGAAGCGAATGAAGTTTTCGGCGATCCTAACGCGCCGACGACTTCAACCCACGTCGCGCCGTTGTCGGTCGAGCGGGCGAGTTTGTTGTTATTCGCCGTCGAAATCCAGATGCCGGTGCGGTTGGTTGCCACTGTATCCCAAAACCAGTTTGAAGGCAGCGTGATGTCGGCCCAAGTAAGCCCGCCGTCGGACGTCCTAATTCCTTTGTTGGTCGTAAACGGATCGGACGCGCCTTGTCCGACCGCAACGGCGATCCCGGTTCCGTCGGACGCAATCGAATAGGCTACTAGATCGGTGGTCCCGAGAATGGATTCGGCGGCCCAATTTGAACCGCCGTCGATCGTCTTGTAAATGCGATCGGAGCCGCCGCTCATCGCCGCATAAAACGTATCGGCGGTCGCCCAACTGCACGATACCGCGCCGTAAGTCAAGCCGTTACCATTTGCGAGCGTTCCAATTGCTTTCTTGGAATAGATACCGTTTTCCGTCGTGTCGATCGACAGCGGGCCGTCCGTGATCGGGTCGATGACCGGCAGATAAAGTGCCAGGCTGGAGGCCACCTTCAGCGACGACCACACTTTATCGGTTGCGGTCGTCAGGTCGTCGATGACCGCGCCAGCAGCCGACGCCGCGATTTCGACGCCGGTCGCCGTCGGCGTGACCGTCACATTCGCGCCAGCCGTGACGCCGCCGGTGAACGCCGCGGCCGGAACGGCCGTCGCCGGAATCTGCCCGGGACCGCGAACGCGCGACGGACGGACGATCGAGTTACTGACCTGAGCGGATGCCGAAACGGCGGTGATGAGGATCAGGAACAGCGCGAGAATGAAGTTGATTTTACGCATGGTTGCCACCTCTTAAAGCCCGACTTCGTAGACGCTGGTAATCTGGAAAGACGCCGGGTCGTCCACGTTCGCGCCGTAGACGGAAAAGATTTGCTCGCCGTCGGCCGACGTGATGACCTGCCCGGGTTCGACGATGACGCCGGTCGACGCGCCGGCCGGAGCGCCGCCCTTGACGAGCCGCACCTGGTAGGTGTCCGACAGGTCGTAGAAGTTCGTCGACACCGGCCGGTGGGCGAGCGCGACGGTGACGGCCGCGCCATCGACGGTCGTCGGCGCTACGACTTCGTAGCCGTAGACCTTGACCTCAGACGTTGCGACCGTGTTGAACGCGGTCCCGTCCGCGTTGACCGTGCGCGCCAGTTTGTTGAGCGCCTGTTTCTCGGACAGCATCTCCTGCCCGGCGGCCGGCAGGGCGAACAGCGCGAGCACGAGGATGGTTAAAAGGATTTTGAAGTTCATGATAGACCTCCTATTGATTTTGCTTTTCTTCGGTTTCGACCTGTTTTGAAACGAGCGTGGCCTTGGCGAACAGTTCGCTGAGGAATATATCGTAGAGCCGGGCGAGAATTCCCTTGCTCGGTTTGTCCGCTTTCGAGTTGCGCAAATTGGAAACGAGTTGCGTTTGAACGTCAACCGCCTTGTCGCCGGGCTTCGCGCGATCGAGAAACGCGAGCGGTGCCGACACGTCGGATGCGATCGGAGCGCCGATACCTTTGATCGAATTCAGCGTCCCGAAATACTTCTGGCGGATCGTCTCCGCGCGAATCTCAGAAATGTCCGACCGCCTCAACTCCGGCCGCTTCACCGGCGGATCGATCGACTTTGCTTTACCAAGGAATCCGTCGCCGGCTTCGTCGCGGGCAATCGCGCGGTCGCGATCGTTCATCAGCCGCGCGTCGTCTGTTCCGGACGGCCCTTTGAAGTTCGGCGACAGGAGCGACCGGCAGCGGTAATGCAGCGGCGGGTTGAACTCGTCGCCGTCGGCCGGCGTCAATATCCGGCCGTCCAGGTTGTTACAAACTTCGGTCGTCCGTTCGTCAACGATCGCAACGAACGTGAACCACTTGACGCCCGCTTCCTTGAACGAGTCCATGCGTCCGCGGTTGAATACCGTGTGCATGCCGGTAATGACCTCGGCCTCGTGCCCGCCTTTTTGCGTCTCTTTCCCGAGCGCCGATTTCAGGTTGCTTGTGAACTCTTCGACGCCCCAGCCTTCGGCGATCCCTTTCAGGAACGTCGAACGATGGGCGGCTACCAGCGACTCCCCAACCGTCTCCGCGTTCGACTCGGATACGCGGCCGATCCAGTCGGTCGCGTCGGTCGGAACGAAATCGCCGTCGGCGAATTTCAGAAGGTTGAGGAGCAGCCGGGAATCAGGCGTCATGCTTCCGCCGTTCGACGACCGTCACGTCGGGGACGTCTCCGTCCGGCTCGACTTCGACGCCATCGACGACCTCGACAACGCGCAAGGATTCCGGCCGGACGCCGAGCCGTTCCTCGTCGTGGATCTTTCGCCGCGCGTCCGACAGTTCTTTGACGTGGTTCGCGTTGTCGACGTTGACCTGCGCGTCGAAGATTGGATTGTTGCGGTTCATGTCGATACGCTGCATCGGGACCTCCTGAACCGGCGGCTCGTAGACGGGCGCAACCGTCACTTGGTTGGTGAACGTCTCGCGGATCTCCTGCGGCTTCGCCTCGCCGATCTTGTTATCGCACGTCGGGCACCTGCCGGACGTGAGGAGCGCCGAGAATTCCCCGCCGCAGCCGACGCACCGGTAGGAATTGCCGAACGACTCGCGGACGATCCGATGACCTTCCGCGCATTCGTCGAACGTGAAGGAACAGGACGGGCCGCAGGACAGCGGCCGAACGAAGTCGGCGGGCGGGAAAGGGGTTCGAAACGCATCGATCAAATCCGTGCAGTCGGGGATCGGCCCGGCGTCTTTTGAGTTTATCGCGTTGTCGAAAACTATGTCGGAAATCGTCTCGGCGATGCCCGGCTCGGTCGATTCGACGAGCGCGGCTACGGCCAGCGGGTGCGTTTCGTCCGCCGGTTCGACGGCTACGATCGGCTCATCTTCCCCGTCGATCTCGAACAGACCGGCCGGCTTGACCTCTTCCGGCTTGACGGTGGTTTCTTTTTTCGGTCGTCCCATTACTGTTCAGCCTCCTGCAAATCGAGGGCGGCCGAGGCCGTCCCGTTCGTGTATCCGTCGGTGTAGAGTTTGGCGATTCGATCCCGCAGGGACGCAAACCCCATCGACTCCATGAATTGCGATTGAATCTCGATGTCGCCGGCTTCCCAGGACGCGACAGCCAGTTTCAAAACGTCGGCGCTCATCTTGTCCATCTCTTCATAGACGAGCGTTTTAATTCCATTCAGGTTCGCGTCGACCTCGCCGATGTTGCGTTTGATCGTCGGATCGTCCGCGTGATCGTGCGTGCCCGCCGCGGGATCGGGCTCCGGATCGGTCGGCGGCTCGTCCTCGAATCGGGTGGTCGTCACCGCGCTGACAAGCCCGGCCGGCTGGCTTCCGCCGGTTTTCAAGTAGGGTTTGACGCTCGTCAGGTAGTCGCGGAACTGCGTTTCTTCGATCTCTTCCAGCCCGATTGACGAGCGGAATTTGTTGATGTCCTCGCGTAACGTCGGGTTGAACCCGCCGACGGAGATAGCGGACGAGTAAAGATCGGCCACGCCCTTCGCGTCGGATAGCCGCTTGCGTGTCATCGCGATCGTCGAGTATTTTCCGATCTTCGGAAAGTTGATGTCCTCGAGCGTAGGAATCAACTGGTAGTTGATGCACTCGAGCAGGTCCGACCGCTCGGCGTCGGACAGCAGGAACATCAAATCGAACTGCGACAGGCCGAGGTTGCGCGTGCCCGTCGAAATGTCGGTGAAGCCGAAAAGATCGGGTACGCCCATCCCGCGAGCGATGAACTTGTTCATCAGGCCTATTGCTTCCGGGTAGGAACTCGGGGTAGGGACGTGCATGTATTTGAACGTCACGTCCGTCGGGTGGGTGAACGATGACCCGAACTGGAGTTTACGGATCGCGTTGTGGATCTCGCGCTTCAGCGGCTCGCCGTATCCGGCCGGATACGAAACGTCGGTCGTCGGCGAACCGTGCCGCTCGACGTGCGCCGGGTAGAGCCGGAGCATGATCGTCTTGATGAACCAGACGTTGTAAAGCCGCGCGAGGATCGACTTCCCATACGGGTTTTCGTTCTGTTGGTTGACCGCGTAGTGGATAAACTTGTCAGCCGGCAGGTCGGTGCGGGCCGAGTTGATGACCTGCATGATTTTGCCCAGGTTTCCGAACTCGTCGGTTTTGAATTCGATCGACGATTGCGGCTTCGTCCGGATCGACTTGAGCCCGACCATCCCTAGGTATTCGCCTTCCTGGATGTAGGCGAAATTCTTTTCCGCCAGCGAAAACCCGTAGAAGTGCGCGTCAAGAATATCGTTCAAAACTTTGTTAAACGATCGGCTCATCGTCTCGGTCAGGCAGTGGTTGACGAACTCCGCCCGGCGGGCGGCCTCGAGCGACGAATCGAACGGCTTGATGCGCCAGTCGAAGGAAAGGATAATCAGTTTCTTCAACTGCGACAGCGGGCCGATCAGGTCATCGTTCAGCATCCGGTCGAATACCTTGTGGCCCTGCCGCTTGACCAACTCGTCCGGGTTCGTGTAATCGCCGCCGATCATGAACCCGTCGGGAATGATCGACTTCGCGACCTCGCCGATCGTGAACGCGACACCCTGGCTGGCGTCTTGAATCGTGCTCGTCGTGACCGCCGGCCCCGCGATCGGGACCCCCGGAGAATTATCGAAGTGCTGCTCCTTCGCGCGTTTTGCCATGTCATGTCCTCCAAATTGTTCCGGGGATTGATTTATAAGTCGGCGGTCGGTGGTCCGATGATCCGATTATAACATATACTTAAATGAATTCGCTTGCATAATCCGTCCGTTGACCGGTTTCCGCCGAACCTGGAACCGACCGATCCGAAACGATTGTAATCGTCCCGGCGGATTTGTTGACCTGGATCGGGAATTCGGAATGGACGGCGTATCCGAGCGCGGTCGTTACGTGTTGCTCGTATCGCTCTTCCTCATCGTTCGCCGATCCCTTTTTGTATCCGACGATTTCAAGCCCGCGAATCAGCGTCTTCACTCGCGGATGAATGAACAGCCGAACGTCCATATCCGCGTTGAGCATCAGCGAATTCATGGCGTTGTGGCGGTCGCGCTTCAACGGGTTTGCGCGCGGAACGCGCTGTTCGGTGAACCCGGCGTTCGAGAGAATCGTGTAATCGGTTCCGCCCGATCGTGAATCCTTCGAGTGCCCGGCCGCGTCGCCGTGGATGATGAACCGGCGGCGGTCCGGCTGGCCAAACTTCTCGATCGCCAGCGGGATAATTTTGTTCGTGTCCGACTCGTCTTGAATGATCTCGTCGATGACGTGGACTTCGTTGCGCGTCTTTCCGTCCGGGCCGCGGCCCCGCTTGATCTGGAAGAAACACGACGACATCGGCTTACCCGCGCCGACGTTGAAATCATGCGCCCAGTAGAGCGGCAGCGCGTCATCAAGGAACACGTCCTCGGATACGTTGCCCTTGCGCCGATCGTTTCCGGCCCGGCTGAAGGATGTGTAAATAACGGACTTCAAGACGTTCGTCCAGATGCACTCGACGCGCGACCGGAACAGCGTCGGCGACAACAGCGATCGTTGGGACTGGATGTATTCTTGCAGATTCGGCAGGTAGATGTTCGTCGAAGTCGGAGCGTAGAACACGTCCATGATCGCCGGGTCGTAGCCTTTGACAAACACGTCGTAAAGCCATGATCCGTCCGGGTCCTCGTCGAGCGTCGTTGTAATAAAGATTTGCGACAGCGGAACGCGCTTCGATCGGGCGCGGCCCAAGCAAATGTCGAACGCCGCCTTTTTCGTGTCCCGCGTTTCGTCCAGCCATTCGAACTCGTATTGCGCGCCCTCGATCAGTTTGTAATTCTCGAGCGATCGGCAGCGGCAGACCTGACGCTTGCCGGCCACCGGAATGCAGAGGTTGAACGGGTGGTTATTGTTCGGCGGCGTCCGCGGATTGATCCGCAGGTTCAGCATCTCGACGGTTTCGTAAAAGTTTGAAATCGTGGAGTCGACCAGCTGCATGTAGGAGTTGGCGGCAATCAACCCCTTGGAACCGATCGGCGATGCCTTGGCCTTGCCGAGCGTCCAGAGCGAGCCGGTGGTTGTCTTGCCCGACCCGATTCCGCCGAATACGACGACGATCTTTTTTTTCGATTGGAGCGCGGCGGCCATGACGCCGGAAATCCCGAGCCGGCGCTTGACCTGGTTCGCTGGCGGTTGCTCGATCAAGATTCGACCGGTTCGGCTACCGGTTCCGTTTGATCGACGATTTTATCGACCTCGAACGTGAACACGAAGTCCTGCTCCCGCGCGTCTTGCTCGGGTTCTTTCTTGACGTAGCCGCGCACCGCGCCCTTTGTTTCCAGATGAAACTTGATCGCCCACGGCTCGCCGCGCCGGATCGCGTGCATCAACTTGGATTCCGCAAAGTCGAGGCTTGTTTCTTCGATCAGTTGCTCGGCCGCTCGCAGGTCGGGCGACCGCTGAATACGCTTCGCCAGCCCGTCGTAGGTGATGCCGAGCATCTTGGCCGCTTGCGTCCGATACCCGCCGGACTTCCGCAGGGCTTCGACGATATCGCGCTCGCCGACCTTTTGATGACGCTCGCGCTTTCTCGGCGGCCGGCCGTCCGGGCCGATCAAGATGTCCGGCTCAGCCGTTTCGAAGTCGGAATTTTTCGGGTATTCGACGGGCGGCAGCGGGTCTTTCTCGAGGTCCTCGTCCGGCTGTTCGATTATGAATTCCTGCCCATCGGCCTTCGCGTCGATCGGTTCATCGGCCGGACCGAAGTCCGGCTGTTGGCCGTGTCGAAAGGCGAGAGCCGGTAACAAAATCACCGGCTCTGCGTCTCCTTCAATTTCGAACAGGTTCAAGTTACGCATTCATTCCGATCCGTTGCGGCCGATCCATTCCAATCCGGTCCTCTCCATTCCTCTCCTGCCCGTTCCGTTCCTATCCAATCCTTTTCAACCGATGCTTTACGATCCGATCCCTTCCCATCCGATCCGATCCAATCCGATCCCCTCCCATCCTTTACACCCGCTCCGCTACCGCCCGTTAGTCACGAAATTAAATATCCACTGCAACACCCGCGCGTCGATCCCGTCCGCCTTTTCCTCCCGCGTCAGGCCGATGGAAACCTTCGCGTCCGAATTGATCGCGATCGTTCGCAGCCCGTCGCACGTCTCGACCGTGCCCTTGATCGACTTCGTGTTTTCCGACGACGCGAACGGTTCGATCTCGCTCATGCTTTCGAACTTCCCGCTGAACGTCGCGCCGCTCACGTTCCCGCGTTTCATCTTTTTCAGCGCGATCGCGCGGATCATCGACATCGATTCGCTGAGTTTGTAGACCCGGACGGGCGCGAGGTGGATCTCCGCGAATCCGACGCCGGCCGCTTTTGCCAGTTCGAACCGTCCCATCTTGATCGCGTCCGCGTTCCCCTGGATGACGGCGAACGTCCGGTTGAACGCCATCGAACAGGTTTCTACCGTCGAGTATTCGAATCGTTCGAACTTTCCGTTGCGAAGGATGACCATCGCATCGGCGCTGACGAACCGGTAGTTGACGGACACGAACCCGTCGGAGAGTTTCGCCCGCTCGAATCCGGACTTGGCCTTCACCGGATCGAAGGCGTGCCGCTCGTCCGCCAGGCGGTTGAAGATCGCGACCGGATCGAACGCGCCGACGGTCGGCGGGACGACGTTGAGTAACCGGAACGAACCCTTGACGATGTTTTCGATGTTGGACATTCGATCTCCTTAAATGATCGGCCGCTGTTCGTAGACCCGGACGACCCGCCCGCGCTTGGTAACCGCGTTCGCGGCCTTCGCGTCTTTCACGCAAATGTCAATGTGCAATCCCTTGATCGCCGAGCCGACATCGCAGGCGTAGAAGATGACGCCGGGAAAGCCGTCGATGGTGACGAACGATTTCGACGGGATGTATGTCGGGTCGGTCGCGATCGAGACGTAAGCGGTTGACGATCCGTCGAACTGTTGGAGCGTCCGCAGCGGCTTGCCGTATCGATCTTTTGGGCCGCCTTCCATCTTCGCTTCGGCCTTCGACTTGTAGCCGCCGGCCGGCGGCGGGTAGTAGCCGGTGGTGTAGATGCCGGACAGTTCGCGGAACGGCTGCGGGACGGCGGGCGGCTTCGGGTCGGTGATCGGCCGTTCGATGTTCCCCATCCCGGTATATTGCGTCGTCGTTTTCGTTCCGTCGTTTTTCACGATCGTTGCCACGCCGTTCTTGTCGATCGATTCGACGTGCCCGGCGGCGACCGGCTGCGCCTTCACATCCTGCAACGGGGCGACCGGCTTCGGCGCGGCCGCGGCCAGCCGGCCCCGGATCTTCACCGCCGCCGCTTCCAATTCGTCGGCAAGCATCGCTTGCGCGTTGCGATCGTAGGCCGACGAGCCGCTGACGATCGTGTAGATCAACGATTTGAGATAACCGGATGTCATGATTTCCCTTTCGAGACGAACCAGTCGGCGGGCATCGGAGCGCCGCAGGTCGAACAGACGACGGCCGGCGGGTTTGTGCAAACGCGCGCCTTCCCTGAGTATATCAAACTTTCGGATTGCGAGTCGACGACGATCGGGTAGTAGTCCTCGCCGCACGGGCAGGAATACGACGGGTAGATGATGTCATGCGATGCCAGGATCTCGGCCGGCTTCATCGGGATTAGTTCGCCGAACGGGCCGACGACGATGAAGTCGCCGGGGCAAACTTTGAGGCCGTTGAGCGCGCCGCCGTCGCGTCGTTTAATGTATCCGTGGTCGCGGCCGGGGTGCGGGCATCCCGCTTGGCAATCGTATTTTGGCAATCCGTCGTCACCGAACGGACGCAACTCTTCAACCCCCGCATGATCCCCGTGCCGGTTCCACGGCCGCGCTTCGATGATCGTCGGTTTGTGGCGGAAGAGCGGCATCAGTTCACGTCCTTGAGTGGTTGATAAAGCGGGTGTTCGTCAACGAACTTAAGAATTTGTTCGACGAGTTCGGGCGGCATCTTCCGGATCTTTTCCATGTAGCGTTCCAGTTTTAACATATCCTTGCGATTCCGATAGTCTTTGAACGCTTTCGGATCTTTTGTGATCGTCACGCGGCTCCACGTCCCGCCGCCGATCAGGAATCCACGATCGTTGAACCGCTGGCCGTTCGACAGGACTACTTGTGTTTTCGTCAGTTTTGCAACGGTCGCCAACTGCCCTCCGCCCATCCCGTTGGAAACCAGGCATTTGTCGCCTACCTGATAATCCTCATCCGAGAATCCGATCTTCATCAACTCGCCCGCTTTCCGGCCTTCAAATCGGCCTGGTAGTTGTCGTAATGGTTTGTCCAGAATTCGGGCGTGCGCTCGCCGAACGCGGCGACGAGCAGCCGCGCGACCGGCGCGTTGATCGGCCGGTGACCAGATAGAATCGAATCGAGGACGGAACGCGGGACGCGCATCCGCCGCGCCAGTTCATCGCGGTCCCACGCGCGGGATTCCATGGCTTCGAATATCAGTTCGGTGGTGGGGGTGGTTGAGGTGGTCACGGCTTCCGCCCGTTCATCAGGTCGATTACCTGATCTTGCAGGACGCGGATACGGGACTCGGCGGAATTGAGCCGTTCCTCGGGCGTCGGTTTGTCGTCCGTCCAAGTCCCGGCCGTCAGGTTCACCTTCGCGAAGTGATTTTTCAAGATCGTTGTTTCGATCCCTGCGACCTTGCGCGCCAGTGATTCGATGACGTCGCCCTGTTGGGCGAGCGAATGATACATGCCGTCTGTTTTCTTCGTGACGGCCGCGACATCCGTCCGGATGTTCCTTGATGTTACCTCCGCGTCGGAAGCGCGTGCACGTAGAGTATCAACGTTGTTTTCTACCGCAGCAACGCGAGCATCGAGCGTCAAGGTTGCCGGCGTTCCGTTGACGATCGCGTTCCACGGCGGATCTTGCTTGACCGAATTCTGCCGCTTGATTTCCTGCCGCAGGATGTCGACGACTTCGACGAATTCGAACAGGTAGCCGTCGACCGCGATCGACGCCGGCCAACCGCGTTCGTTCATTTCGAGAGTGGGGCCGTCTACGATTGTTCCACCGATGCATTTCATCGTCCGGTCCTCCGGTGGTAATGCTTCGACTGCTCGATCGTGAAAACGACATCGCCGCATTTCGGGCATGCCATGACCGGGCACTTGATCCCGTTGAATTCCTTTTCAACCTCTTGATAGTTACCGCCACACTCGCACGTCATGGGTTTATTCTCCGTCGGTGTTTCGTTCATTACACGTCCATCTCCCTCTCTATTTTGTCGATCGCCGCCCGCGTCAGTTCGATCAGTTTCACGGCCTCGGCTTCGCGGTCCGGCGGGCAGGTGTTGCCCGGCACGATGACGGTCAGCATGTCGGTCAACCGCTTGCGTTGATCGGAAAGTAGTTTCCGAAACCGGGTAGCCAGTGCGCTTTGAGACGGGGCGTCGGACATTCCGCGCTCGCGCGGCGGGCGTCCGACCGGGTTCGAGTTCGCGGACACGCCGGTTGTGCGGCCTCTGGATTTCATGCCGTCTACTCCCCGTTGTTTAGCCGCGTCGGGTCGACCGGCGGCTTCTGGAACGGCTTCTCGCCGGGGGCGACGCGCTCCCACCGGCCGCCATTCCAGTGGCAAGCGCCGAACTTCTTTCCCGACCCGCACGGGCATTTTTCGTTCCGGCCCGGCTTGTGCCCGACTCGGCGGATCGGCTTGCCGTTCGATCGGTGGATGACACACAGGTTGCCCGGATCTTTCTTGCGCTTCGGCTTCGGCTGGATCTCGCTCGTCGCGGTCGCGAGTTTGTCAGGTTCGACGATCATGTGTAGGGTCTTGTGGTCTTCCAATTTCACCACTCCTAAAATATTTCGCCGGATGCGATCGGCCGGCTACGCGGCCTTTCCCTTGAGAGAGTCAACTGCCTTTCGTTTCGTCCGGCGTTTGCGCCTGGCTGGACTCGAACCAACATAACCCGGGTCGGCCTACCGATTAGGCTACAGGCGCACCGTTCCAATCCAGTCCTATCCCGTCCCTCCCGATCCTATCCATTCCCGTCCACTCCTGTAAAAATTCAATATCGTTCCCCTGCCCGTTTTGCCGTCTTTCCGGCTGTCAGGAGGCACACCCTCATTCGTTCGGGTCAGGGGATTCAAAGCGGGCGGTTGCCGTTTCCGGAAACCGGCCGCGATTCACTGTTTTGCGATCTCGCGTCGCCCGCAAGGGTTAAGCAACCTCCGGTGTGCGCCGACGATCGCTTGGCGTGATCGATGTTGTTAAGTAAACGTCCCTTGTTTCGAACGTCAAAGGGTTTGAATTATTCGGCCTCGGATCTGTTGTTATTTTCTTCACCTCCCTTGACGTTTACTCGGCCTGTATCTGCGCGGTGTTGTGGACAATGATAATGCGGCGACCGGCCTTTTCGAGCAGAGCGCCGCAAGCCGGTCAGTTGGAAGCGGCCTTCGCCTTCCCGACCTTCGTGTTGGCCGTCTGGTATCCGCGCTCGTAGGCGTTGAAAAACGCGCGGCTGCGTTTCTCGTCGTATGGATTCGCCCATCCGTGACGCGCTTTCCCGTGTTTCGTTCCCAGTTCGAACGCTTTGTCTTGCGGCTTGCTCATTCTCGGTTGCTCCTCCGATTTATTTTACGGCTACTTCTTGACGCTCGCGTGTCCCTTGTCGTAGGCGTTCCGGAACGCCGGGGCCTTCGCGGAGTAGGGGTTGGCGTTTTTGCCCTCCCGCGCGTGCTCCGCCCCGCGGTTGAACGCCTTGTCCTGCGGTTTGACTGTCATGGTTTCACCTTCCTCCCGGGTTGGAAATAATGCCGATTCGATTCGATTTCCGTCCGATGTTCCCAAATCGCGCGGATGATTTTCTTCCGCCTCTGTTCACGCCAGAAGTTCGCGCGCGGCGATTGATCGGCCGGGTAGAGGATCTTCATTACCAGATTTCACCGTTCAGCGCGTGAACGCGGGCGGATGCGACATTAAGACAGAATGCGTTGTATTTCGAATCCATCGTTTCCGCCCGCTCCTCCGCGATCCCGATCATCCGGCCTTCGACCCGTCCGGACGCCTTCCCGGCGTCGAACGCAAGACACACCGACAATGCAAGCGCACCAGAAAACGTAATTACGATGATCTCCATCATTCGAAGTCCGCCGTTTCCTCGTCGCCGTTGGCGGCCGCGCCGGCCAGCGTCAGGACGATCAACCCGGCTGCGATCACGCCGGCCGCCCACTGGATTATTTCCTGCATGTTTCTAGCATAATCGAAATATCGTGGTATGTCAACAGATTATTGGTTGATTTTCGCTATCGCAGTATGGTATTATTGGACGACGAAGGGAAGGGGAGGACGACGTGGAAAAATTAAAAATATTGGATTTGTTCAGCGGGGTCGGCGGGATTTCCGCAGGGCTCGAGCGGACTCAAGGATTTGAAACGCTGGCGTTCTGCGAGATTGATCCGTTCTGCCGATTGATTCTCAGCAAGCATTGGCCAGCCGCTATTATACACGAAGACGTGACGACTCTGGACGGGGAGGTTTATCGGGGACTCGCTGACATGATCGTCGGCGGGTTCCCGAGTTCAACCGTGCCAGGATATATCAGTCGCCGGGAAGGGGTTAGGAATTGAACGAGGTTCAAGGTCTTCTCTTTGGCGACACATGTATCGAATTGTCGGCGGCTGCCGACCGCTTTACGTCCTCGTTGAAAACGTCAGTGCTATCCGAACTCGAGGCGCTGACCGGGTTATCGGCGACTTGGAAAGCCTCGGCTACACCGTCGCGCCGCCCATGGTTATCGGTGCGGATGACATCGGCGCTCCGCACAAACGAAAGCGCGCTTGGTTCGTCGCACGACTCGGATTCGACGACGACGGCCGACGATTCGAATACAACTACACCGAACGAAGATTTGATGTTTCCGACTCCGATGGCTTCGGACGGGCGAGCGAAGGGCGTAGGCGGAAAACGGAAGACGCCTTCGCTGCTTCGAATTTCGAAAGATTGGCCGACCGCAACCGCGATGGACGCGAACAATTCGGGCGGCAGGAACGAGTCGGCGAAGAAACCGGGGTCGAAGACGCACCGGCCGAACGCGGGCGGCGGGAATCCGGCCGGGAAAATCTTCGAATCATGGCCGACCCCGGCAGCGCAGGACGCGAAGAACGACACGCTCCCGCCCTCGCAGCGAGGGCGGGACACGGTGCCGGGAGCGATGCTGCGAGATGGCCCGCCCGCCCCGGACAGCCCCAACACGAATGGGAACCGCCGCGACTCATCGAATCGCGGGACGCTGAATTCCAGATGGGTCGCAACGCTCATGAACTACCCGGCGGATTGGATGGATCTTTCATCCGACGACTCGCTGATCGAGTTCATCGCAGCCCGGATGCTGTCGCGGAATGGTGGAAGAAAAACCAAATGATCGAGTATCGCGCGTGGAATCGTTGCGCTTTGAAAGCGGCCGGTAACTCGGTGGTCCCGGCTGTCGTCGAAGTCATCGGACGCGCGATCCTTCGAACGGAAATGGAAATGCGAAATGAACGACATCAAATCTAATTTGATCGCCCGCTACTACACGCTTCGCCGCGACGCGCACTTGGTCGCCACCGACTTGATCGGCAACGATCCGCTCTATCGCCAGGCGCTTGAGACGCTGCGCGAACTGTCGAACGAAGGATACGGCCGGTCGTCCTACGATCCGCCGGACCGCTGGCGCGAGGCGTGCGTCGCCGCCCGGATCGCGCTCGGGAAGGTGTTGCAGCTGCGCGAGTTGTCGGGCATGCCGAAGGATTCGACATCGACCGAACCGAGGATAGTATCAAACGCCGCGTTTGAGCCGGGCGACCCGCGCTTGCTCGAGGTCGAAGCGGTGGAGAGGATGGGGAAGGAATGATCCTTGACGACCCCCTACTTTCAGACCCCGCCTTCGACCAAGCCAGGCTCTCCGCTTGGCAAGCGGCGATAGCCGGAGAACTGGCGTTCAAGCGCGGCCAGCCGATCACGGATAACCCGCATCCGAGAAACAAATGGATCGGGCCGACGCCGTTCACCGCCTGGAACGCCGGATACACCCGCGCGCGGGCGGAGTCCGAACGGCGGGCGCGTGACGCGATCCGTAAGAAAACGAAAGAACATCAGCGATACGTCAAGCGTTGAACGGCCGCCCATCCGGGCGGTTTTTTTATCCCGTCATCCGGTAGTTATTTCACACCACGATTGACACGGTAACCCACTATACGATATGATTGAAGTGCGGAAATTCAGAGAACGGAGACGCCTCCGAAAGTGGCCTCCTATTCATTCGACATCATTAAGTTTATCATGGCCGAGACCGCGAAGCACCGCGAGGGTTCGCGCGCGATTCTCTGCGCGCCGCAAGGTCTCGGCCACCCTTTTACATTTGAGGTTACGCTATGAACCTTTTCGAAATCGAAGGTATCCCGTTCGACTCCACGCTCGGACCGCAACCGGAGAAAATAAAACCAGCCGGTGACGAGCCGGCTGGAACGGAACAGGGAGAGGTAGAACGACACCCCGATTATACCGGAGATTCCGTGAGCGTGTCAAGCGAGGAAAAAAATATTTCAGAGCCGGCCGACGATGACTGGTTTTCCGAAGCGATGGACGACAAGCACGGGCCGCGACTCGCCCCGCAACCGGCCGCCGACGCGCTGATCCCGTTCGTCCCTCCCGTCTATTCGTCAGTCCCGGAGATCGTCGGTAACAAGGCGGGTTGGACGAGCCAGCCGGAAGCCGAGCGGCTTGTCATTGGGACGTGCCTGAAATACTACGATCCGACGGCCGTCGATCGGATCATCGACACGCTCGAGCCCGAGCACTTCGCGGACCCGCTCTGCCGCAAGGTGTTCGAATCCCTGCGGACGATGAAGGCGAACGGCCAGCCGATCGAGTTTTTTTCTGTCCTGACGGATTTGAAGCGCCGGTTTCCGGCGTTTGCCGACGAAGTTAAATTTACGACGTTCGTCAACACGCAGGATTGGTTATCGCTCGACTCGTCGGTGATTCTCCTCGAGGACGCCTACGACCGCCGGCGGATAAAGATCCAATGCGAACGGCTCGCCGAACTGGCGGTCAACGCGATCGACGTGGACACGCTGCGGGCCGACGCGGCGAACGCCATATCAACGATCGTCGGAAAAAAGCCGCTGAAAGTTCAGCCGGGCGGCTGGCGAGATCCGGAGCCGATGCCGAACCCGTTGCTACCCGTTCCGAGATTCGACATCGAATTGCTACCGCGAAGCCTTCGACCGTGGATTTCCGACATCGCGGAACAGACCGGCGCGCCGCTCGACTTTGTGGCGGTCGCAGCGCTGACATCCTGCGCCGGGCTGATCGGACGCCGGGTCGGCATCAAGCCGATCAAGTTTTCGAACTGGGTTCAGCCGGGCGTCATCTGGTCGCTGTTGATCGGAACGCCGGGCTCGGGAAAATCTCCGGCGCTCCGCGAGGCGTTGAAGCCCATCCACAAAATCGAATCGGAAGCGGCTGAGCGGTTCGCGTCCAAGGGATCGCGAGCGGACAAGATCCACGCGGAAGCGAAGATCAACGATTTGAAAGCCAAACTTGCGAAGTCCATGCGGGTCGGAACCAGCGACGAGGCGAATACGGAAGCGCGACAAATCGCCGAGCAACTGGCAGACGCGGAAATCGAAAAGGAAAAAGCGACGCCGGCCCGGTTTCTCGTCAAGGATACGACGATCGAAAAACTCGCCGACCTTTTGAAAGATAATCCGCGCGGGATGCTCATGGAGCGCGACGAGATCGCCGGCCTGTTCGATTCGTTCCAGCGTGAAGGCAATCAGGGCGCTCGGCAATTCTACCTCGAGTGCTGGTCGGGAACCGGCACGCACAACGTCGACCGGATCGGCCGCGGTTCGTCCCGCTGCGAGGGGTTGTGCCTGTCGATGGTCGGCGGAACGCAGCCCGAGGTGTTGCAGTCCAGGCTGCTGTCCGGCAAGGGGAAAGTATCGGACGGATTCCTGGCTCGGTTCGGCGCGGCCGTCTGGCCGGACCCGCCGGAAAACTTCAAGGTCCCCGACCGTCCGGCCGACGAAGCGGCCGAGCGAAGCGCGCGAACCGTCTACGAGTTTATTTCACGTATAGATGCCGAGGAAATCGGGGCGACCATGACCGAGGACCCGAAGCACGTCCCATACCTCCGATTTGATGATGAAGCGCAGAGAGTTTTTGACGCCTGGTATGTCGAATTGAAATCGGCCGTGAACGAAAATCGGGAACGGTGCGTCGACTCGACCGACCTCCAGGATCATCTTTTGAAATACCAGTCCCTCGTCCCGGTCCTCGCGCTCGTCGATCACGTCGTCTCCGGCCGTCACGGCTTCGTCACGGCCCCGTCGGTGGTCAAGGCCGTGACGCTGATTCGATACTTCGAGGCGCACGCCCGCCGGATGTATTTCGCCGGCGACTCGGCGGACACGATCCGGGCGATTACCATCCTGAACAAAATCCGAACCGGCGACTTGAAGGACCGGTTCACACCGCGGACTGTTCAACGAAACAATTGGGGCTCTCTGAATTCCCAAGAGGCGATCCGCCCGGCGCTCGAGTATTTGACCGACCTGGGATACGTCCGGCCGGAATCGGATCGGAAAAGTTTCGGGCAATCCGGAGGACGGCCAGCCGCGGTTTACGAGATTCATCCGAAACTTTTGAAACGGATTTAGTAATGTATAAATTACATACAATAGGTTTCGTCGGTTACGTCGCGTGGGTAGCCTACACGTTCCTCCTGCGCGTGTGTGTGCGCGCGCGCGCACGCGCTCCTTATATAAGAAAGAAAGAAAGAACATTAATTTTCTATCTATAGGGGCTTTCGACGAAACTGGGAAAAGTGTAAGGGACCCACGCGACGTAACCGACGTAACCCCCTTTATCAACATCGGTTGTCAACTGGAAGTAGAAAGTTTGACAAAGTTTCCGAAAACTTTTGAAAACTTTTCCAAAAGTTTTGAAAAAGTTTCGGACGATTCAAAAAGGTTCGAAAAAGTTTTGAGTTGATTTATAAAGTTTTTGAAAAAGTTTTAGACGGTTTCGGAAAGTTTCGGCGGTGCGGAAACTTCACTGCGAAAGTTTTAGACGAAGAAATGGGGACGTAAAAATGAACGACAAAAGTTTGCCGAAGGATTTGAAACGGATCGGAAACAAAGTTCTCGGATCGGAATATACAGAATTCGCAAACGACGTTGATAGGAATTCGACGCGATACAACCCAAAAGTAGAACTCTATTTTGAAAATCTTGAGGACGTGGTATGCCGCCACATCGAAGCGGCCGAGTCTGTCGTCGGGTGCGTTGCCTGGCTGACGAGCCCGAAGATCCTTGACGCGCTGGCGTCCGTGAAATTCGGCGTATCAATCGTCGTTCAAAAAGAAGACTTTTTGCGGCCGGATATGAGCGCGTCTGTCGGATATCGCGACGAATTAAAGACAAAATATAATAATATTAAAACTAATTTTACTCGTTATGCTATGGGTGAATTAGTGAGAAAATTAAGTATGTGCGGAGATAACACAATAGATCCAATGCGATGCGTTGGAAACAATAATTATAATAAACTTCCGGCGTTCCCAAGAATGCACAATAAATTTTTAGTGTTTGGAAAATCGTGGAAACCCCAACATGGATATGATGGGATGAAGCCAAATTCGGTCTGGACCGGCTCATTCAACTTCACGAAAAATTCTACAAACTCGTTTGAGAACGCGGTGGTCATGCACGATCCGCTGATTGCTAAACGCTACTTCGACGAATGGCAAAAGATCATTTCCCTGTCCGAACCGCTGGATTGGGAATCGGAATGGTGCGCGCCCGAGTGGCGGATCGGGTCATGATCTTCCGCCTCTCATCCTGCCTGTCGATCGAATCCGCCCCGCCTGATTTCCTGGCCGGCCTGAAAGCCGCGCTGACGTTTCCTAACCTGCAATTCACGGTCAACGAAAAGGCCGGCCGCTCGAACTGGAACGTGCCGCGGAACATCGTCGGATACTCGGAAACGGAATTCGGCCTGATCGTTCCGCGCGGGTTCATCGCCGAAGCGATCCGAACGGCCCGAGCGGCCGGTCTGGCATTCACGCTGGATGATCGTCGCCGCAAACTTCCCGAGGTTGATTTTCAGTTCGCCGGCGCTGTCCGGCCGATCCAGCGAGCGGCGGTTGATGACGTGCTTAAGAAAGACTTCGGCGTGCTCAACGCGGCTACCGGATCGGGGAAGACCGTCATGGCCCTGGCTGCGGTCGCGGCTCGTCGCCAGCCGACGCTCGTGATCGTCCATAATAAAGAATTGCTGAACCAGTGGATTGAACGAATCGGCAGGTTCCTGGCGATCCCCGCGCCCGAAGTCGGGATCATCGGCGGCGGGAAAAACAAGATCGGGGAACGGATTACCGTCGCGATCGTCAATTCGCTTTACAAGAACGCGGCGGCCGTGCGTGAGCGGGTGGGGTTCGTCATAACTGACGAGTGTTTCGCCTCCGAAACGAAAATAGATACGGTTGATGGACAAAAAAATATTGAAGATATTAAGACCGGCGACATTGTATTAGGCTATAATCATGATAGTAAACAAGTTGTCGAATCTAAAGTATTACATGAATTTCATAATCAATCAAACGATCTATATCGTATTGATTTTGAAAACGGCGAACATGTGATATGCACTGCTAATCATCCGTTTTATATCGACAATGAATATAAACCGGCAAACGAAATTAAAATTGGCGATTATGCTTGGAGGATTCATGATAAGAAAAAATTGCAAAGAATGCGGAACGGGAAAAAACGATACCGGGCTTTTCTGCAAGCCATGCCGACGCGCAAGAATGCAATCGAGAATGAAGATTGTAATTGTTCCGTGCCGAGCATGCGGAAAACAGGTGGAATGCAAAGACGGAAATCATTGGAGAAGTTCCTTGACGCAAGCAAAATCAGGGCGTGCTACGTGCTCGGAAGAATGCACGAAAGAAATAGTGCGTCGTGGCCATGTCGTTTCAGGAATGTCACTAGCAAAATACAATCAAACGCAAGGTCGCATCAACAAGATATTAAACAACCCAATGAAAAATCCAAAATGGATCGCAAAGATGATGGACACGAAAACGAAAAACGGAACATTATCTGTCGTCACGAAGAATCGAGGCGGAAATGGCCGGCCGGTTCCTATCGCTCAAAAGACTTTAGCCGATGCCTTGAAATGGCGAACGGAAGTTCCGATAAAAACGGCGAGTCATCTTCAGAAAGGAAGCCGGAGAGAATTTCTTTTGGAGCAGAATTTGCCGACGTGCTACAAAATCGACATAGCAAATACAAAATTAATGATCGGTATAGAAGTAGACGGACAAAGCCACAATGGGAAACGACGAATTCTGGATTCAAAGAAAACGGAATACTTACAAAAGTTAGGGTGGAAAGTGTTAAGGTTTACAAACCGCCAGATACTGAACGATCTTCGGACGTGTGTCCGGTCGGTCCTGTCTTCAATTTAGAAACTGAAACCGGTAACTATTTTGCCGGCGGCGTGCTGGTTCACAATTGCCACCGTTGCCCTTCCCGCACGTTCACAGAAGCCGTTTCCAAGTTCGACGCCTGGTATTCGCTCGGTCTGTCGGCGACGCCCTGGCGGCGGGACGGCCAAACGAAACTCATCTTCTGGCACCTCGGCGACCTGGTTCATTCGATCGACAAGGGCGAATTGGAATCGAACGGCGACATCCTGCGGGCGGAAATCGTCCGGCGCGAAACCGGCTGGCAACCGAATTACGCGCGAATGATCGGCGAACTGACGGAAGACGAACAGCGAAACAAACTGATCGTCGCCGACGTGTGCGAGGAACTGGAAGCCAGCGCGGGGATCTGCCTGATCCTGTCCGACCGGAAGGAACACTGCGATACGCTGGCCGGCCTGTTTGCCGAGCGCCGAATCTGGGCGGACGTGCTGACCGGCGCGCTCGGCAAGCGCGAACGGCTGGCGGTCGTCGGCCGGGCGGCGTCCGGCGCGGCCCGCGTTGTGATCGCGACCGGCCAGTTGATCGGCGAGGGGTTCGATTGCGCCGGGCTGTCGACGCTGTTTCTTGCCACACCGATCAAGTTCGACGGGCGGCTGTTGCAGTATCTCGGCCGCGTGCTACGTCCTGCGCCGGGCAAGGAAGCGGCCCGCGTCTACGACTACCGCGACTCGAAGGTCGGCGTGCTCTGCGCGTCCGCGCGGTCGCGGGATAAAGTTTATGAGGAAATGACGGAACCGATGTTATGAAAATCATCCGAGTTTTTCCGCGACGGACGTCCGCGACACCTACCGATTCACTCGTTCGCGTGAACGTCGAACCTGACATGCTCGACGAGGCGGACGAGATCCACGTCAGCGTGACGTTCACATGGGATATTCCGCGCGCCGAACAATTAGCGCGTGCTTGGCGCGATGTCGCTACGACTACGATCGGCGGTCCGGCGTGCGGTGATCGCGGCGGCAATTTCATTCCTGGTCGATACATCGCCGACGGTTACACAATCACATCGCGAGGATGCAATAATCGATGTTGGTATTGCCAAGTCCACAAACGCGAGGGTGCGATTCGAGAACTTCCGATTATTCCGGGTTCGAACGTCCTGGATTCAAATTTATTGCAGTGTTCGCACGAACACATCAGCAGCGTGTTTGCGATGTTGCGCGGCCGTCCGAATGGAAAAGTAAGATTCACGGGGGGGCTCGAGGCCAGCCGGATTACGCCGGAAATAGCGACCGAGTTGCGAAAGATCCACCCGGCTATTATTTATTGCGCGAACGATCGGCCGGGCGACGTTGAGAAACTTCGATGCGCGGCGACGAATCTTTTCAACGCGGGATTTACCAAAGCATCTCACCGGCTGGCCGCCTACGTTTTTCTCGGATACAAGGGCGACACGATCGAGAAAGCAGAAGCGCGGTTACGTGAAACGTGGGATGCCGGGTTCGTTCCGTTTGCGATGCTCATGCGCTGCCCGTTGACGGGACTCAAAATAGAAGCGTGGCAAAAGTTCACAAAACAATGGATTCGTCCGGTTCTGATTTTTAGAAACCTAAAAATACGTTGACACAATAACCCGATATTGTATAATGGAGATAATGCGCGAGGAAGAAAGGACGACAATTAAAATGTGCAAGGGATGTTGGAGTGGATACGGGTCGCCTAAGATAATCACAGAAAAGGTTACGATGGCGCAGGGCCTCTTGATGGCGCTTTATGAAGCGCACGGAGCCGGCGGAAATCTGCACATCCTTGTGGACGATTTCAACATCAAGGATTCGGATGTTGACTGGTGCGGAACTTTCGAATTGGATGACGTCGAGCGTCCGGTGATCGACTTATTCAAATCCATGACGGTCGATGAACGCGGATCGGCATTGGCTATGTTTGAAAATTGGTTCGAATAAGAAAGGAACCCTATGAACGAAATCACCTGCCCCGTCTGCCGGTGCAAACTTACGATCGGAATCGAATCTTACGAAATCCCCGCATTCCAGAATACCGCCCCGCCGCCCGTCCCCGTCTTCAAACTCGTCGACATCGTTTCGACGCTCGCCCGCCGGACGCCGCGGACTGTCCCGCCCGGCACCCGACTCGGCCTGGTCATCCACCATTCCGGCACGGCCATGGCGCTCAAGGGTTCGAACCCGGAAGCCTATGCGCGCTACCACGTCGAAACCAACAAATGGCCTTGCATCGGGTATACGGCCGTCGTCCAGCCGGACGGCACGGCGTATCGGACGCTTCGCAATGATGAAGTCGGCTACCACGCGGGATCTGTCAAGACGCAGGGCGACGAGAACGCACTGTATATCGGCGTCTGTTTTTCCGGCGACTTCGACACGGAAACGCTGCCGGGAGCCGCGATGATCGCCGGGGCCGCGACGTGCCGCCAGCTGCTCGTCGAACTCGGCCTCGACCCGGCGACCGCCCCGATCTATCCGCACTCGCACTTTTCTTCCAAGTCGTGCCCGGGCTCGCGTTTCCCGTTCCTCGAACTGTGCGAGCGGATTCGGAAGGGGTGAACGTGGACGGCTCGAAAGGCAACTGCGACTTCTGCATGAACCCGGACGCGCCGGATGAAGGTTGCGTGTTCCCCTACTACGGCGTCGCCCCGCACGTCCACGAACCGCCGAACGGCCGGCCGGCCGGAGCGCCGTTCGATGCGTCGATGTTGATCGGTTCGACTCGGATCGTCGATAAGAAACTCTGGCCGGCGAACTTCCGCGAAGATCCGGCCGCTCCAGGCTGCGGGACCTACACGCACTGCCCGATATGCGGGCGAGGAGAGGAAAAGAAAACGACATGACCGAACCCGACAAAACCAACTCACTGCCAGGCCACCGGAAACTATTCACGATCGTCAACGTCAGCGGCGACGCTGCGGCTGGGAACTACGTCAAGATGACGGAAGTTCACGTCGTCCCTGAATTCGAGAAGATCATCAACGGGCTCGTCGGGGCCGTGACGCTGGCCGTCACGACGCTTGCAATCTACTTTCTCGCCGAGGCGGTTCATGCGATGCGAGCGGCCTACCTGATGAGCGAGGTTGTGGGATGAACGCCTGTCCCTGCGGCTCACTGGCGATCAATCCTCACCTCCACGGCCGCGAGCCAGGAATCGACGACGGTCTTTGTGACGTGTGTTACTGGCGGAACATGGCGCGGAAGTGGATGAACCTGAGTAACATGCTCGCGCGCGTCAACCATGAAATCATCCTCGAGCGCGACGAGTTGCGGAAAACGCAACTACTGACGGGTCAGGTGCGGGCGAAATACGTTTGCCGGCGTTGCTCTCCCGAATACTGCAAAAAATACAAGGGTAAAAAGAATCACACGGACTGCGACAGCGATATATACAGAGACTACCGGGTGCTCGCCGAGGTGACGAAATGAACCACCGTCAGAACCGGAGCACGTTTGTAGCCTTGATCCTGATCCTTGCCGCATCAATTCTGCTGCACATCCGCCAGGACGAGCGCACGCACGCGGAACTATCGGCCAGGATCGCGGCGCTGGAACGGATCGAGATTCGCGCGGCGGCCGTCCCGAGGTTCCGTCCGCTCGGCCGGTAATCGGAAAGTTTTTTTCCGCTAGATCGCGATAACCGCTCGCATTTTCAACCGTCTGAAAAATACTTTGCGATAACTATTGACGCGGTAATAAGTTATCGTGTATACTGGAATTATCAGGACCGAACTACGGACGAAAACGAAAGAGGGAACGACGATGACGAAGACGGCACAGGAACTCAAGAGCGAATTCGACCGGATCATGAACAGCCTTTACGATTCGGCGATGGACGAGACGCTGACGGCCGAGATGGAAAAACTCTGATGAAGAAATTCGACGTCGCCGCGATGATCCTGCGCATGAACCCCGACGAACTCGTCAAGTATTTCTCGGACATTCGCGGGTTCTATTTTATTCGGAATAATAAGATCATCTGACGAGGAAAGCCGAAATAATGAGTTTCAAGCACGTCGAATTAAAAGACCTCGCGCGATTCGAAATACTTCGAAATATGCCAATCACCGAACCCGATCACGAAAGCAAATTAAAAGATCGCATGATCCACGAACCCGACGCTTCCGACCGGTTCGACCCGATCGTCTGCCCCGCCTGCGGGTCGTCGACCATCGAAGCCGAGGACGCTTCGTTCGACCACGAATTCGGAACCGAGCGGGTAATCAACTGCTCTTGCAAATGCGGAAAGACATGGAGGAAATGATGAAACACCAGAAGAATAAACCGACGACGAAAATCGAACCGAGCGCGATCTACGGGCGATTCGCCGAAGCGCACGCGATCGATCCCGGCCTCGCGCGACTGTTTGCCAACCGGTATCACGCCGCCGTCAGGGACTACGACGCGCACAAGTGGACGCCCAACGAGACGACTGGAAACATGATCGCACGTTGCAATGCCGGAACCGCGCGCGAGGACGCGGAATACTGGCTTGAGCGGATCGTCGGAGACGCGCAAGAACGCGACGAGAAAGCGAGCGCGTGATGACATTCAAACTCACCCACTTTCACCCGCGCCTAGTCGATAAGATCGAGACGGCGGTGAACATGCGGCACCTCGTCGAACTGCTCGCCAACTTCCCGGACGTGGACGATCAGACCGGACGTTTGATTTTTAGCCACCCGGACAACGACGAGCAGGTTCACGTCGAATTCGACGCGGCCGTATACACAATCGAATCGCTGACGGCCTACATCCTGGCCGAGCGGCTGCGGCGGATCGGGGCATCCGAATGAACAATCAAAATGTCAACTACCTGCGGGCGCGCTGGATGATCGCCGATCGGTTCAGGATGTATGCTCCGCCGAACATGTTCGGGGCATCGAACGCGGCGCGCGATGCCGCCTACGACTACATCAACGCCTTGAAACAGGTCGTCTACGGTCCGGATCGCAAGGCGCGGTTCTAATGGCCGGCCACTACACGATTTCAATCCGCGACCGCGCGAAGGCCGAGCGCGCGCTCGCCGCCGTCTACCCGGCGTTCACCGACCCGGAAACGCTGATCGAACTGTTTCCGATCGAGGTCGAAGGCGCGGGGATGGTGCGGTTCCTGAACGCCGATCCCGGCCGCGAGGCGTTCAACTATCAAATGTTCCCCGAAAGGTAAAACGTGGACTATCAAGAATTCATCCAATCGAAACGGGTCGTCGATCAACCGACGGGCTTGACCGAGATCCCGGAACTTAATCCGAAACTGTTCGACTTTCAGCGCGACATCGTGAAGTGGGCGCTCCGCCGTGGGCGCGCGTGCGTGTTCGCCGACTGCGGGCTCGGTAAGAGCCCTATCCAGTTGGAATGGTCGCGCGTCGTCGCCGCGCACACCGGCCGGCCGGTCCTGATCCTCGCTCCGCTCGCCGTCTCCAGGCAGACCGAGCGCGAGGGCAAGAAGTTCGGAATCGACGTGACGATTTGCCGCGAACAATCCGACGTTCGGCCGGGCGTAAACGTCACGAACTATGAGATGTTCGACCATTTCACGGCGTCCGAATTCTCGGGCGTCGTCCTCGACGAGTCGTCGATCCTCAAGAATTACATGGGCGTCACGAAGCGCACGCTCATCGAGCAGTTTGAGCGCACGCTGTTCAAACTCTGTTGCACGGCGACGCCGGCCCCGAACGATCACATGGAACTCGGCAATCACGCGGAGTTTCTCGGGTCGATGGGATCGAATGAAATGCTCGCCCGGTGGTTCATCAACGATTCGATGCAGGCCGGAAACTACCGGCTGAAGCGGCACGGCGCGCGCGACTTCTGGCATTGGGTCGCGTCCTGGGCCTGCGCGCTTGAAAAGCCTTCCGACTTCGGCGACTACGACGACACGGGTTATATCCTCCCCGAACTCCGGATCGTCGTCAAGACGGTCGACGCTCCGCCGCCGCCCGGGATGTTGTTTCACACCGGCGAAACGCTTTCGGCTACTGAGATTCACAAGGTGAAGCGCGACACGGCCGGCATCCGCGCGAAGGCCGCGGCTGAATTCGTAGCCGCCGATCACGCGCAATGTCTCGTTTGGTGCGATACGAACTACGAGGCCGACGCGCTGGACGCGGAAATCATCGGAGCGGTGGACGTTCGCGGGTCTGATTCGGACGCGAAGAAAACCGAAAGCCTGTTCCGGTTTGCCAACGGAGAGGAACGAATCCTCGTCACAAAGCCGTCCGTCGCGGGATACGGAATGAACTTTCAAAACTGCCACCGGGCGGCGTTCATCGGCCTGTCGTATTCGTTCGAGGCGCTGTATCAGGCGATCCGTCGCATTTGGCGATTCGGTCAAACGGAGCCGGTCGATATTCTGATTATCGAATCGGAAGCGGAAAGCGGGATTCGAAACGTCGTCGAGCGCAAAATCGCCGACCACGAAAAAATGAAACGGGAGATGGTGGCCGCCATGCGAGGATTCCAGGGGACGAGAAACACGGCGCTGATCGACGCGCCAGAACCGACGAAGACGAGCGGGAACGGGTGGGAATTGTGGAACGGGGATTGCGTGGATGTCATCCGCAGGATTCCCGACAATTCGCTCGACTTTTCTACCTATTCTCCGCCATTTTCCAATCTGTACATATATTCAGACTCCAACAGGGACATGGGGAATAGCGCGAATCATGAAGAATTTTTCGAACACTTCCGGTTCCTGATCCGCGAACTGTTCCGCGCGACCGTAAACGGCCGGTTGTGCTCGGTCCATTGCAAGGACCTTCCGGCCTACAAGAACCGCGACGGGGCGGCCGGGCTGATCGACTTCCCGGGAATGATCGTCCGCGCGTTCGAGGACGAGGGCTGGCAGTATCATTCTCGCGTCACGATCTGGAAAGATCCGGTGACGGAAATGCAGCGCACGAAGTCGCACGGACTGTTGCACAAACAACTGTGCAAGGATTCGACGGCAAGCCGTCAGGGGATGGCCGACTATCTCGTCGTGTTCCGGAAGTGGGACGGCGAAGAATTCCCGAAGCCGGTTCACGGACCGACTCCGGATGTTCGATTTCCGATCGACGAAGGATACGTCGGCGAGGACGGCCCGGAGAATGTTCGGAGCGAACGCGATCATTCCATCCAGGTTTGGCAGCGTTACGCTTCGCCCGTGTGGTTTGACATCCGTCAACAGAACGTCCTGCGCCGCGACGGGTCGCGCGAGCAGGAGGATGAAAAACACATATGTCTTGCTTCCGGTTCGTTGGTTCTTACCCGCGAGCACGGATATATCGAAATTCAGAAAGTCGAAAACGGGAATCGTGTTCTTACGCATCGCGGCCGGTGGATGCCGGTCATTGCGAAAAGATGCAACGGGATCGCGAATACGATTCGTGTTTGCGCTCAAGGTGTGGCAGATCTTCAGGCGACTCCCGACCACAAACTTTGGACAAAATTAGCGGTCGGTTCACACGAAAAGGATTCGGCGCGAAAGTCCGATCCGGTGTGGTCCGAAGCGAAAGATACTCTCGGTTCATATCTCAACCTGCAACTTCCGCCGGAAGAATCGAACGTCCTGACCGAAACAGAATGGTGGATCGTTGGACGTTGGCTCGGCGACGGTCATCGCGGAACTAGGCGAACCAGCGGCAAGCGCGGCAAAGGTCTCGGGCAATTCATCATTTCGTGCAATCACAACGAAGTTGATGAACTCAGGGTGCGCCTTGGTATCCACTCGGGATGTTCACAAGTTTTAACTGCCACGCAAATCAATCTTATCGGGTTGCGTCAAGAAGTTCGAGAAGTCTTATCGCGGTGCGGCGAAGGCGCGGAAAACAAACATCTTCCCGGAGAAGCGGTTACTCTTAGCAAGGAAAAGTCGGAGGCGTTGCTGTCCGGTTATCTTTCGGCCGACGGTCACTATGTTAAAAAGTATGACCGTTTAACAGCGTCGTCCGTTTCAAGGGCGCTTCTGCTTGGGATGGCGATTGTCGCCCAGCGGGCGCGCGGCGTTGTCGCCAGTGTTTACGCAGGTCGCCCGGAAAGAATTGGATTCATCGAAGGCCGTAAGGTTCACATGTTACGCGAATGGATCTTCGCGTTTAGAAACAGCGATGGATACAAAAAATCGGGATGGATCGACGATTCCGGTGCTTGGAAGAAAGTCAGAAAAATGGAGGATGCCGGGAACCAGGAAGTGTGGGATCTTCGAGTTTCGGAAGATTCGTCATTCACGGCCGAAGGTTGCATCGTCCATAATTGCCCTCTGCAACTTGACGTTGTCGAACGATCCATCCACCTGTGGACGAACCCCGGCGATACGGTATTTTCTCCGTTCGCCGGCATCGGCTCCGAGGGATTCGTGGCCGTCAAGATGGGCCGGAAGTTCATCGGCATCGAACTGAAACCCAGTTACTTCGAGCAGGCGGTAAATAACCTGCGGGCGGCCGAGGACGAGAAACACGAACTGACACTGTTCTAGGAAAGGCGAATCATGAAACGAATCCAGAAGAAAACGACGGAAACGATAACGACGCAACTGGCCGACGGCCCGCGCGGGGAATGGGAGGATTCCGATTCGGCGCAAGCGATCGACCCGAACCGGATCGACGAACCGGAGGAAGACGACGAGCCGGAACCCGAGATCGAGATCGAAGTCGGCGAAGTCGAAGCGGCCGACGACGGGGCGGAAGCGCCGCCGTTCGATCCGGCAACCTGGCGGCCGACCGTCTGCGGGCAACCGGTGGACGCGCCGAGGACGCTTCGACAAGCGGTCAAACTCCAATGCCTCGATTGCTCGTCTGGACCGCGGCGTGACGTGCGGTGTTGCATCGTCGTCACCTGCCCGATCTACGGCTACCGACTTGGCAAGTCGCCGTTTCGGGCGAAGCGGGTCTACACGGACGAACAGCGGGCGGCCATGAATGAGCGAATCGTCAGGATGCAAGCGGCGAGGCGAGCGAAGACGGACGAAACTAAACCGGAAATTTTAGGATAACTGTTGACCGCACTAGCCATAACGTGATATTGTTATACGTGGAGGTTGTATGAAAAAGAAACCGAAGATCAAACCGAAACAGAAGCTCGTCAAGGCCGCGCGGAAATCCAGCGGGCGCGGATCGACCGCGCGGACTGCCTACCCGCCGGCCGGGCCGATCGACGAACTGATCGCCGAGGCCGGATGGCAGAACGAAATGCTGCGGCGAATCCAGGCGAGGACCGGCCACAAGTTTCAGGACTGTCAAATCAGGGCCTACCGGCGCGGGATGTATCCGAGACGCGAGACGCTGTTGGACTTCGAAAAATACTCGCCGGGGTTCATCGCCAAGTTCGACGTCTGGCACGATAAGAATTTCAAGGCGGCGAGGTGACGCATGGCCAACGGAGTCAATAAAGCAATCCTGATCGGGAACGTCGGCGAGGATGCCGAACTGCGGTTCACGTCCGGCGGAACGGCGGTCGCCAAGTTCAGCCTGGCGACCAGCGAGTCGTGGACGCCAGCCGGCGCGGCGGAAAAGAAGACGGAAACGACGTGGCACAATATCGTCGTCTGGGCGAAACTCGCCGAGTTCGCGGGCGAGTGGATCAAGAAAGGGAAGCAGATTTACCTCGAAGGGAAAATCAAAGACGCTTCCTACGAAAAGGACGGCAAGAAGGTTCACCGCACCGAGATCGTCGCGAGCGAGATCCGGCTGCTCGGCGGACCGCGCGAGGACCGGCCGGCAACCGATCATCCCGAGCGTGATTCGTCGGCCGACAATCCGACGAACCGGACGGCGTCGAATCAACCGCCCGTGAACCCGCCGACCATCGCGGACGAGGATCTGCCGTTCTAATGGAAATCGCAAAACGGCCGATCATCTGCCGAGTATGTTCGACGCTCGGCGACACGGAGAGCGGATTCACGTCCGCCGGCGAACACCGGCCGGACGGCCGCGCGCCGTTCCGCTGCTCCGGCTGCGGGGCTATCAACCTCATCAAGATCCGTCTGACGCTCGATAAATACTACGTTGCCGAACAGGCGACGCCGATGACCGCCTGACCGGCGGGGAGAAGGGAACGATCATCAATGGCCGAGAATAACAACCGCGCCGTGGCCGTCATCGATCCGTGGGCCGAGAAACAGAAAGACATCGCGCTGGCGGTCGGGAAATACCGGGGCCGGATCGAAAACATGCTGGCGGAGAAAATTTCGCCCGACCAGTTCCTGTCGTTCGCGATGACCGCGATGATGCGCAACTCGGAGATCGCCGAGTGCTCCACGCTGTCGATCGTCAATTCGCTGCTCGTCGCGTCGATGGCCGGCCTCAAGGTGGACGGCCGGCAGGGTCACATCATCGCCCGGAAAATCTGGAACAAGAAGACCGGGCAGACGACGATGGAGGCGCAGTTCCAGCCGGACTACAAGGGCAAGATCGACCTGCTCTGGGAAACCGGCCTCGTCCGCGAAATCTTCGATTCCGTCGTTTACGAAAACGAGCCGTTCAAGTTCGTGGTCATGCCCGAGCGGACGATCGAGCACCAGCCGCTTCCGCCGTCGCTTCGCGGGGAAAAGATCATCGGGGCCTACGCGGTGATCGTCAAGACGGACGGCCAGCGGCTCTGGCATTTCATGTGGAACGAGGACATCCAGAAGCGCCGCGACGTGAGCCGGGCGAAAGACAACGGCCCGTGGGTCAACTGGTATGAGGAGATGGCGGCCAAGACCGTCTGGCATTCGTTCCTGAAAAAGATCAAACTTATGTCCGGCGCGGACGAAAAGATCCAGGCCGCGACCCAGGCCGAGGACCTGATCCTCGCCGACCGTTCGCAGAACCTGCTCGAGCCGACCGGCGACGAGGACCGCGACGGAGCGGACGAACGGCCGGCCGTCGCGTTCGAATCGCAGACGCTGAAGATCGAACACGTCGAACCGCCGAAGCCGCCGGCTAAGCCGAACAAACCGGAACCGCCGGCGACGAAGACCGAGCCGCTGACCGCCCCGGCGATGGCGACCACCGATCCGCCGGCCGGGATGGAATTCAAGACGAGTTCGCCGACCAACCCGCAGCCGATCGCCAAGCCGCCGGCCCCGCCCGCCGAGCCGCCGGCCGTCCAGAAAACGCCGGCCGAGATCCAGGCCGCCGAGATTCTGGCGGCGTGCGAAGCGAAGGCCGCCGAGGAAGCGGTCCGCAAGTCGAAGGCGCTCGAGGCGACGTTCATACTGTTCAACGGCGACAAGCGGAAAACGCTCGAATTCTCGTCGAAGGTCCTCGGCCGGCCGCTCGGTAACTCGCGGTCGATCACCGCCGACGAGGCGGAACGCCTGCTGATCGCCGCCGAGAAGGAAACCGGGAAGTTCGAGCGGCCGGC